>ENA-UONQ01001938-UONQ01001938.1-human-gut-metagenome-genome-assembly--contig:-CS26-NODE-1938-length-15847-cov-5.605623_pt1 | contig 15847 bp, 10 predicted proteins | sample MGYA00242460_ERZ724007 | MGnify/ENA metagenome assembly ERZ724007
GGCTACCTTAACCCACCGTCTAAAGCCAGTGGGATTGCGGTAGCCCTATTTCAACTTCTTTAATCTTACAAACAACCTTATACCCTTCGGACACATCTCTTCAAGTTCCTCAAGGCTGTATCTTCTCAAATAAACAACCTAACAGCTACAGTATCCCTGTAGCCGCAATACACTAAAAAAGAGGCTTAACGCCTCTTAAATATAAAATATTCACTTAATTACAACCGCCAGCCTTGGTAATACATTTCTCACAGCAAACTTAATATTATGACAACTCAAATGCCCCTGTATACAAGCTGTAATATGTTCCCTTTCTGGCAATAAGTTCATCGTGTGAGCCTCGCTCAATTATATTGCCGTGGTCAAGTACCATTATGGCATCTGAATTGCGGACAGTTGAAAGTCTGTGTGCTATTACAAATACTGTTCTGCCCTTCATTAAATTATCCATACCTCTCTGGACAAGTGCTTCTGTTCTTGTATCAATTGAAGATGTCGCCTCATCAAGAATCATTACTGGTGGGTTGGCAACTGCTGCCCTTGCAATTGATATAAGCTGTCTTTGTCCCTGTGAAAGACTTGCACCGTTCTGTGTAAGTACTGTCTGATAGCCGTCTGGAAGTCTTGTTATAAAGTCATCTGCATTGGCAAGCTTAGCGGCTTTAATACATTCCTCATCGGTCGCCAAAAGGTTACCATATCTTATATTATCCATAATAGTTCCTGTGAACAGGTTAACGTCCTGTAATACAATGCCAAGTGAATGCCTTAAATCGTCTTTCTTAATTCTATCAATGCTTATTCCGTCATAGAATATATTTCCTGAATTAATATCATAAAATCTGTTAATCAGGTTAGTTATAGTCGTCTTTCCTGCACCTGTTGCACCAACAAATGCTATCTTCTGTCCTGATTTAGCCCATAGATTAATATTATTAAGTATAATCTTATTCTCATTATATCCAAATATTACATCATCAAATACGACCTTTCCCCTAAGAAGTATATAACCTGTTGTATTATCAGCTTTCCTACACTTCCAGGCCCATCTGCCGTCTTTGTCAGTTGTTTCTGTAACTTCACCTGCTATAAATACCATTCTGGCATCTTTATTGTCGGCTTCTTTGTTATTAAGTTCTTTATCATCACACTTTACGCGTACTAAAGTAACATCGCCTTCATCTTCTTCCGGCTTTTCATCAATAAGTCCGAATATTCTTTCTGCTCCTGCCAACGCCATAGCTATCATACTAATCTGCTGTGCTATCTGCGATACTGGCATACAGAATGTCTTAGAAAGGTTAAGAAATGCTACTATCATTCCGACAGTAATCCCACCAATTCCTCTTAATGCAAGAAATCCTCCGATAAGAGCAATGAGAACATACTGTAAGTTACCTAACTGTGAGATTGCCGGCATAAGTATGTTACCGTATTTATTGGCATTAGTTGCATCACTGCAAAGCATTTCGTTATTCTTATCAAAATCGTACTTTGCCTCATCCTCGTGACAGAATACTTTAATAACCTTCTGTCCATTAATCATCTCCTCGATGAAACCTGTAACCTTACCTATTGTTATCTGCTGTCTTATAAAATATCTGGCACTTGCCCCGCCAATCTTCTTAGAAACAATCTGCATAATGCAGGTTACTGCTAATACAAGTATTGTAAGCGGTATACTGTTGACAATCATAGACACAATAACAACTACTATTGTCACAACTGCTGAGATGAACTGTGGAAGAGCCTGCGATATGAACTGTCTTAATGTATCAGTATCATTAGTATAATGACTCATTACATCACCATGTGTATGAGTATCGAAATATCTTATTGGAAGTGTCTGCATATGTGTAAACATATCATCACGGATTGCTTTTAAAGTTCCCTGTGATATTTTAATCATCATTTTGTTGTATGCAAATGTTGATAATACACCAACAAGATACAGACATCCAAGCATAATTATTGTCTTTAATAATGGTGCAAATGATGGATTAACTTCTGATAACATAGGTGTTATATAGTTATCTATAAGTATCTGTAAGAATAATGAACTTACTACTACTGTACAGGAACTAATAAGTATACATACAACAACCATAAAAAATGTCAGTTTATGTCTGCCTACAATATATGACATAAGTCTTTTTAATGTCTTTCCATCTATTGATGGCTTCCCTGATTTATTACCAGTCATACTGATATCAGCCTTTTTCTCATTACCTGCCATTACTGCTCATCTCCTTTCGTCTGTGATTCATATATTTCTTTATATATAGCATTTTCTTTTAATAACTGCTCGTGTGTTCCACAGCCATCAATCTTTCCGCCCTCCATTACAATAATGCAGTCTGCATCCTGAACTGATGATATTCTCTGTGCTATTATTATCTTAGTTGTATCTGGTATTTCATCTTTAAATGCTTTTCTTATTAAAGCATCTGTCTTAGTATCAACGGCACTTGTAGAATCGTCAAGAATAAGGATTTTAGGCTTTTTAAGAAGTGCTCTTGCTATACATAATCTCTGCTTCTGTCCACCTGATACGTTAGTACCACCCTGTTCGATATATGTATTATATTTCTTAGGGAATGTCTGGACAAATGGATCTGCCTGTGCAAGTTCACAGGCGTGTATTATCTCTTCATCTGTTGCCTCTTTATTACCCCAGCGTAAATTTTCTTTAATAGTTCCGGAGAATAATACATTTTTCTGAAGCACCATTGCAACTTCATTTCTTAATGTATAGATATCTATATCCCTTACATCAACACCGCCAATCTTAACGCTTCCCTCTGTTACATCGTAAAGTCTTGGTATAAGCTGCACTAATGAGCTCTTACCGCTTCCTGTTCCACCTATAATTCCTAGTGTTGAACCGCTTGGAATATTGAGGTTAATATTTTTAAGACATTCTTTTTCTTTATCATCTATATAACTAAAGCTTACATTATCAAACTGGATTGAGCCGTCATCTACCTTATCCTCTGGATTGTCACAGTTGTGAAGTGTACTTTCCTCGTCAAGAATTTCAACAATACGCTCAGCCGAAGCTCTCGCCATATTAATCATAACCATAACCATTGATAACATCATAAGGCAGTTAAGAATTGTCATAGCATAAGCTATAAGACTTGTAAGCTCACCAGTTGTAAGTGCTGTAGCTCCTGATGTAATTATCATTCTTGCACCGAACCAGCATAAGAAAAGCATACACGAATATATGCAGAACTGCATAAGCGGCATATTGTATGCAACAATACCTTCAGCCTTTAAGAACATTTTATATATCGCTTCTGATACCCTAGTGAACTTCTTTTCTTCAAAATCTTCACGGACAAAGGACTTAACTACTCTCATACCTGTAAGATTTTCTTCTACTACTTCATTAAGATTATCGTATATCTTAAATACTCTCTCGAAATATATATGCGATCTGCTTACTATTATATAAAGTCCAATACCAAGCACTGGAATTGCAATAAAAAATATTAATGAAAGCTTAGTACTTGTCATAAATGCCGCAATAAGTGCGAATATAAGCATAAATGGTGCTCTTACCGCAATTCTGATAATCATCATATAAGCATTCTGCACATTAGTTACATCTGTTGTAAGACGTGTCACAATACTTGATGATGAGAACTTGTCAATATTTGCAAATGAATACTCCTGAATTTTGTAATACATATCCTTTCTTAAATTCTTTGCAAAGCCTGCCGAAGCTGTGGCACATAGACCTCCTGAAAGGATACCAAATACAAGACCTGCCATTACGCAGAGTATAAGCAAAGTCCCATATTTAACAAGTGCACTTTCATTACCTGAACTTATTCCTGAATCAATCATCTTTGCCATCATAAATGGGATAAGTATCTCAAATATTACCTCAAATACGATACACACTGGTGTCATAATTGATACCATTTTATATTCCCTTATTGAACGGGAAAGCTTTTTAATAATGTCCATATCATTCCTCTTTTCTGTACACAATTGCTACTATACATATGTTACTGGCTGAATATCTTCCCCAATTAACATTGCTATTCTTAATTATTATCATCTGGTGTACACAGACAAATTAATCCTATCAGCGTGAACGATTTTAACACTATTATTAAAAAAATGGAATTTGTAAAAATACAACACCATTAGATTTTTTCTAATGCACTCTTGAAATATTAATATATTATGAACTATAATCAATTATGCAGATTATTTAATATAATTAAGGAGGTTTTTATGACTACACAGCAGTTAGAATGTTTTATAAGAGTTGCCGACAAGCTTAATTTTACAAAAGCTGCACAGGAAATGTTTCTTACAACCCCAACTGTCACACACCATATTAAAAGCCTTGAGGAAGAACTGGGTGCGGCACTTTTTATAAGAACACCGAAAATGGTACAGCTTACCGATGCCGGTGCTGAATTCTATGGAGATGCAAAGGATATCCTTAATAGAATTAATCTTTCAAGCAAGAAGATTGCCAATGTGGTATCCCAGTCATTGTCCTATATAAGAATTGGCTGTACAAGCAATGCAGAATTAAAGGCACTTAAACCAGCATTAAAAGAACTAAGAAAATGTATGCCCGATATATATCCTATGCTGTTTCTGCGTGACTACTCACGCCTTAAGACTATGTTTGAAAGCGGACATATAGATATAATGCTCGTTACTAAAGATATGATTGAAAATACCGATTGCACTTTCAAGCCTATAAAGAATATGAAAAGCTATGCCTTGATATCTGACGACTATAATAAGACTACTGAGGATAATAAAGACTTACATTCAATGTCAGCTATTTCCTTTGATGACTTAAAAGGACACTGCCTTTTACTGCTTAACCAGCGTTTAATTCCTTTCACACAGGGAAATCTTTTACAGGAAAAGCTCGTGCTTCATTCACAGGATAATTATCACTTTATATGTGAGAACAGCCAGACAAGTGAGCTTCTTGCACAATGTGGCTATGGCATTGCAATACTGCCTGAATTCTGCATTGATACCCCGCTTGATAACTGCCGCATCCTGCCCATTACAGACCAGCGTGAAATACAATACGGAATAGCCTATAACAAGACCCGCTCTACCAAAGACACCAAGAAAATCTGCAACATATTAACAAGTAATCTCAAACCGCAATAAAAAGAATTTACTATTACACAAAATATAATACCGCATATATTCTACAACTTTTATGTCCCATAACCGGATACGCATTAATCTGTAGAATATATGCGGTATTTATTAATTATATTCTTTAATTATTATACATTATGCTTATGCAAAACTGAATATCGCTGTAAATACTCCTGCTGAAGCAATACCCATTATTATACCTGCAAGCAATACTCCTCCAAGAACAGCAATTACACTCTTCTTAAAGCCCATATCAAGGAAGCTTGCTGCAAGTGTTCCTGTCCACGCACCTGTACCAGGTATTGGAATACCAACGAATAATAAAAGTGCTATAAAAAGACCATTTCCAGCCTTCTGCTTTAACTTTTCTCCACCTTTGTGACCCTTTTCAATACAAAATGTAAAGAACTTTCCGATATATTTCTTGTCTGCACCCCATTCAAGAACACGTCTTGCAAAAAGATATATAACCGGAACCGGAAGCATATTACCTATTACACATATTATATATGACTGTAATAATGGAAGCTGCATTCCCTGTGATATAGGAATTGCTCCTCTAAGTTCAACAATAGGTACCATTGATACAAGAAAACATATAAGATATTTTTTTAACATTTTTCACCTCATCTAATTAATTAAACATATATACTGCATCTTTATAATCGTATTCTAACCGCATATATTATATGATGATAACACACTTATATATGTATATGCAATACTATATAACATCAAATAATGATAACTGGTTGCTCTCTGCCATTCCATCAAGAAGTCCAAGCTCGCCAAGCTTCTCTATAACCGTCTGTCCAATCTTGGCTCTCTGGCGCAAGTCGTCCTTTGATAAGAACTCACCATCCCTTGCGGCTATCTCTATTGATTCTCCAGCAGACTCACCAACCTTGGATATTACCTTAAATGATGGCATAATCTTTCCATCTATTATCTGAAATGACCTTGCCTTTGCCTTGTATATGTCAATAGGTACGAACTCAAAGCCCCTTGCATACATTTCCTGAACAATACGCATATCCTTAAGCTCATCATCTTCAACATTGGATATCGTGCCGTCTGCTTTCTTAGCTTTGTAGTCATTAATATAATACTCCAATCGTTCCCTTCCCATTGCCATTTTTTCATAATCAAAGGCATTGGCTCTTATACTGTAATATGCACAGTAGTAAGCCAGCGGATAAAACACCTTGCAGTAAGCTACTCGCCATGCCATCATAACGTAAGCTGCGGCATGTGCCTTCGGGAACATATACTGGATTTTATTACAAGACCATATATACCAGTCTGGAACACCGTGTTCCCTCATAATCTGCTCCCATTCAGGTGTAAGTCCCTTACCTTTTCTTACCTTCTCCATTATTGTAAATGCAAGCTCACTTTCAAGTCCTTTCTGGATAAGGTATATCATAATGTCATCTCGTGTACATATCGCCGTAGATATGGTTGCCTTGCCCTCTTTAAGAAGTGTCTGTGCGTTACCAAGCCATACATCAGTTCCGTGTGAAAGCCCTGCAATTCTTACAAGGTCAGAAAAATACTGTGGCTTAGTATCAATAAGCATCTGCATAGCAAAATCTGTACCAAACTCTGGTATTCCAAGTGCACCAAGCTTACAACCGCCAATATCCTCAGGTGTAATTCCAAGTGCCGAAGTATCCTTGAATAAAGACATTACTTCTCTTGAATCCAGTGGTATTTCCAGCGGGTCAATACCTGTTAAATCCTGCAGCATTCTAATCATAGTAGGGTCAAGATGTCCAAGAATATCAAGCTTTAACAAGTTGTGGTCGATACTATGGTAATCGAAATGTGTTGTTACAATTCCACTCTTTACATCATTAGCAGGGTGCTGTACCGGTGTAAATGAATGTATCTCATCACCAATAGGAAGAACTACAATTCCTCCTGGATGCTGTCCTGTTGTTCTTCTTATATCTATACAACCCTCAGCAATACGTTCTATTTCACAACGGCGTTTAACCTTGCCTCTTTCCTCAAGATATTTAAGAACATATCCATACGCTGTCTTTTCGGCAACAGTACCGATTGTACCAGCCTTGAATGTCTGTCCCTTTCCAAATATAACCTCTGTATAAGCGTGTGCCTTACTCTGGTATTCATTAGAAAAGTTAAGATCGATATCAGGCTCTTTGTTACCCTTAAATCCTAAAAAGGTTTCAAATGGTATATCAAAACCTAATTTATTTAACTTATGACCACAATTAGGACACACCTTATCTGGCATATCACAGCCTGCACCACCAGCGAACTTCTTAACTTCCTCTGAATCAAAGTCAACATAAAAGCACTCTGGACAAAGATAATGCGGACTAAGCGGATTAACCTCTGTAATACCAGCCATAGTTGCCGCTAAGGAAGAACCAACAGAACCTCTTGAACCTACAAGGTATCCATCATCATTTGACTTCCATACAAGCTTCTGTGCAATAATATACATAACAGAGTAACCATTAGATATAATTGAATTAAGCTCACGCTCAAGTCTTTCTGTAACAATCTGTGGAAGTTCTGGTCCATATATTTCGTGTGCCCTGTTATGGCATATATTCCTTAACATCTGATCTGAATTCTCAATTACAGGAGGACGTTTATCAGGACGTACCGGACTAATCTTCTCACACATATCCATTATCTTATTCGTGTTAGTTACAACTATCTCATATGCCTTATCATTTCCAAGATAATCGAACTCAGAAAGCATTTCCTCTGTAGTATGCAGATACAGTGGTGGCTGGTTATCCGCATCGTCAAAGCCTTTTCCTGCCATAATTATTCTACGGTATATTTCATCTTCTGGATTAAGAAAATGCACATCACACGTTGCAACTACAGGCTTGTCGAACTTTTCACCTAAAGATATGACTCTTCTGTTAAGATCTCTTAAGTCCTCCTCGTCTTTAACGTAATAATCTTCCTTCTCAATCATAAAATGGTTATTACCGATTGGCTGCACCTCAAGATAATCATAGAAATTAACTATTCTTGCAATCTCCGCATCTGAACGTCCATTTACCATAGCACGGAACAGCTCTCCTGCCTCACACGCACTTCCTATTATAAGACCTTCCCTGTACTTATTGACAAGGCTCTTTGGTATCTTTGGAAATCTGTTAAAATACTGCAGATGTGAAGCCGACACAAGCCTGTACAGATTAATTCTTCCCATCTCATTAGAGGCAAGTATTATACAGTGGTACTGGTGAAGCTTCTTAATTGACTCATCATCAAGCGTTCCTTCTTCATTAAGCTTATCAAGTGTATATATATCCCTCTCATAAAGCATCTGCACAAGCTTTAAGAATATATGTGCTGTTGCCTCTGCATCATCAACCGCCCTGTGGTGGTTATCAAGCACAACATTAAGATGCTTGGTTAATGTATCAAGCTTATAATTATGTAATGCCGGTATAAGGAACTGTGACAAAAGCACTGTATCTATATAAGTAGGTGCAAATTCTATCCCCATTTTCTCAGCATTATTAATTATAAAACTCATATCAAATTCCGCATTGTGGGCTACCATAACACAACCCTTACAGAATTCTATAAAATCAGGCAGTATCTGCTCGATAGTTCCTGAATTCATAACCATCTGGTCATTAATACCTGTTAAATTCTCAATTCTAAAAGATATAGGTATCTGTGGATTAACAAATGTTGAAAATCTGTCTACAATCTCATTATTCTTAATCTTTACCGCACCTATCTCTATTACCCTGTCTACCAAAGCCGAAAATCCCGTTGTTTCCAGATCAAATACAACGAATTCCCCTTTAAAGTCCTGTCCAGCCGGATTAATTACTATCTTCCTGGTATCATCGACAAGATATGCCTCAACACCATATATAACCTTAAAATCTAACTTTTCACCCTTTTTATTATACTTAAACTCCAGATCCTGCATAGTGTGATAAGCTTCCGTGAACGCCTGCACAACTCCGTGGTCAGTAATCGCAATTGCCTTGTGTCCCCAGCTTATCGCCTGCTTTATTATATCCTTGGCATAAGATACACCATCCATATCACTCATCTTGGTATGGCAGTGAAGCTCTACCCTCTTATGAAGTGATAAGTCATTTCTTACTGACCTGTTATCACTTCCTTTTCGTATTCCTGACACATTGGATATAGTAATCTCCTGATCATACTTATCCATTGAAGCTATGCCTTTTATCTTAAGAAAATTACCCTTTTTAATGAATTCATAAAGATCTGGAAGCTGTTCATTTCTTGCAAACATTTTCACTACAATGCTGTCTGTAAAATCTGTAACAACGATAGATAATATAGTTCTTTCGTTTCTTATCTCTCTTGTTTCTATGCTTCTTATCATACCATTTATGACAACTTCACCTATTGGCGATTCTATCTGTTCTATGGCAGTAACTTCATCGTCAAAGTCCCTTCCATATAATATATCTGTATTAGCTGGCTTTCTATAACGTGTAAGATCTTTTCCAGAAGCTCCTCTTTCATTAAAAAATGCAGCGGCTTTAGCTTTCTGTTCGGCATACTTTTTGTTCTTCTCTGCCCCATTATCGCTCTTGGCTTCTTCGCCTGCTGCCATAAAGTTATCTTCAATCTGCTTAATTCTAAGATTAAGCTTATGTTCATTTTCTTTCTCATAACGCTTCTCAAGCTTGGCAACATACTTATATTCAACATCTATCTCAAAGCCAAAACGGTTAAGAAATATAAGCTGAAAATATTCCTTAAGGTCATCTGCATAGGTTCTTGCAAGAAATCCGTCCTCTAATGTAAGCACAAGCAGGTCATCCTTTTCAAACTCCCACGTTGAATTCTTTAAAAGATTATACTCAAGTGTCCAGTATTTCTCCAATTCAAATAATATGCTGTCATAATACACATCCATTATTGTCTGTGGCGTATACTGCTTTGACAGATTATATCTGTCTATAATTCTTACATCCATATTCTGTATACGGAATATCTGCTTTTTAAGGGCATCTTCTACCCTGTATATTATCTTCTTGCTTATAACCCTGTCATTCTTTATGTATACTCTCGCCAATGAGTTCGTTGATGTCTTGGATACTCTCGTAACCTCAACATTTTCCATATACATACCAATATCCTCTGGCAGTTTTAATGTCTTAAATACTTCAAAAAATCTACGCATCTTTAACCAACACCTTCTGCCAAAGGATAATAATAATCAGTCTTTCCAATTATCTAATTCGTCCTTCAGCACTGCTAACAGTTTATCTTCTTCAAACTTCTTAATTATTTCGCCATGCTTTATAAGAACACCACAGCCGTCACCACCTGCTATTCCTATATCAGCCTCCTTAGCTTCTCCAGGGCCATTTACAACACAGCCCATAACAGCTATCTTAATATCAAGGTCATAGTTTCTAACAAGCTCCTCAACCTTTGAGGCAAGACCGATAAGGTCAATTTTAGTTCTTCCACAGGTAGGACAAGATACAACCTCAATACCACCTTTTCTTAAACCAAGTGTCCTAAGAATAAGCTTAGCTGCCTCTATCTCCTTTACAGGGTCATCTGTAAGTGAAACTCTTATTGTATCACCTATGCCCTGTCCTAATATAAGTCCAAGACCTATTGATGACTTAATGCTTCCGCTGAATAACGTACCCGACTCGGTAATTCCAACGTGAAGCGGATAATTAGTCTTCCTTGCTATAAGTTCGTGTGCCTTAACACACATCATTACATCTGACGATTTAATGCTTATAACAAGATTATCATAACCAAGATCTTCTATAATCTTTACTTTATCAAGTGCACTCTCAACAAGTCCTTCGGCTGTAACACCGCCGTATTTCTCTATAAGTTCTTTCTCAAGTGAACCACTGTTGACCCCTACTCTTATAGGAATATTCTTAGCCCTGGCAGCATCTACAACAGCCTTAATCTTATCTGTTCCACCGATATTGCCTGGATTAATTCTTATTTTGTCAGCACCATTATTAATTGCCTCTATTGCCATTCTGTAATCAAAATGTATATCTGCAACCAATGGAATATGAATTTGCTTCTTAATCTCCTTGATTGCTTTAGCGGCATTAATATCTGGAACTGTACATCTTATAATATCACAGCCTGCTTTCTCTAAAGCCAGTATCTGGCTGACAGTTGCCGCAACATCATCAGTTCTTGTGTTAGTCATAGACTGAATCATTATAGGATTGCCGCCACCGATTAACTTATTGCCTATTTTTACAACCTTTGTATTATCTCTATACATATTAAGCCTCATTTCTTAATTAAAAAAGTCCTCTTATATCTTTAAACATAACATATATCATAAGAACAAATAAGAATATCATACCAACAAAATGTACCATACCCTCGTGTTCTTTCTTGACCGGCTTGCCTCTTAATACTTCAAGTATAAGAAATACAAGTCTCCCGCCATCAAGTGCCGGTATTGGAAGAAGGTTCATAACGCCAAGGTTGGCACTTATAAGTCCTGCAAGATTTAAAAGATTAAGGATTACATAAAATGTTCCATCAGCCTTGCTTTCTTCTACAATATTACTCATAGCACTTACTGTTCCAACAGGACCAGAAAGATCATTAATCCCCACCTGTCCTGTAAACATCATTCCAAGGCTCTTAACTACAGTATTAACACTATATCCAACTTCCTTAAATGCATAGCCGATTACTGATATAGGCGAAACCTTCTGTCTTGCCCCATAACTTGCAAAGCCTGTATAGTAATATTCATTCTCTACAGAATCCGGTGTCACATTTAACTGCATTGTACTACCATCTCTGTTTATTGTAATATCAACACTCTCGCCATTACACTGTCCTACAAGCTCAATAATCTTGGTACTTCCGTCAACTGCAACGCCATTAACCGCTGTTATTATATCACCCTTCTTAATCCCAGCCTTCTGTGCTGGTGTTCCGTCAGATACGCCTGCTATTGTCCCATTCTGCTCTAAAGTAACACCCATCTGGTACTTCTGCTGTTTAACATATTCAGGAGTAAGAGTTGTTGTATATTTCTGTCCATCTCTTTCATATGTTATATTCATAGTATCATCAGCGTGGTACACCCTATAGAAAGAATAATCCCTGTAAAATGTTATCTTCTGGTTATTAACCTTTATAATCTTGTCACCTTCCTTAAGCCCTGCACTTACCGCTGGTGAATTATCATATACAACATCAACCATACAAGGGTCATAGCCTATACTTCCAATAATTACAACCGAGCAGACAAATGCCAGTATAAAGTTAAATATTGGTCCAGCTGCTATAACTGCAATCCTTGCCCACACTGACTTATTAGCAAATGATTTGGACATATCATAGCCAGCTTCCAGTGCTTCCTGCTTTTTCTTCTCAGACATATAGCTTCCAGCCGATGTATTATCAGATGAATACCTTGAAGTATTGCCAAAGCCATTATCTTCTGCTGTTTTACCATTGCAAAAGTCATTATCCAACTCGCTTCCAGATTTGCCAGTATTATTGCCTTCTGTTGCATCTTCCTGCTCATCATCATCTGCCTCTAAGAAATCCTCACCAAGCATTATACAGGCTCCACCAAAAGGAAGCAGCTTAAGACTATATTCTGTTTCACCTTTCTTAAAATGTATAAGCTTAGGTCCAAATCCAAGTGAGAATTCCACAACTGTAATTCCATTTGCCTTAGCTACAATAAAATGTCCAAACTCGTGTATAATTATGATTATGCTTAATACAAGTATCGCTAATATTATATTTATAACCACTCTGCTCCTCCATTCTTCAAACGGTTTTCTATCATTTCATAGACTGTCTGTTCTGTTTCTAATATTTCGTCTACAGACGGATTATCAATATAACGTACTTCATTCATTGCATACTCTATAATATCAGGTATATCAAGATACTTTATCTTTCTGTCAAGGAACTTTGCAACTGCAAGCTCATTTGCCGCATTAAATGCTGTTGGAATGTTACCGCCCTTATCAGAAGCTGTATAAGCAAGCTTAAGTCCTTTAAATGTATCCATATCAGGCTTTTCAAATGTAATATTGCCAAGTTCAAAGAAATCCACTCTCTTAGTGTTAAGCTCTCTTCTATGAGGATAATAGATGGCATACTGTATAGGAAGGCGCATATCAGGACTTCCAAGCTGTGCCATTATTCCTCCGTCAATGAATTCAACCATAGAATGTATTATGCTCTGTGGCTGTACAACCACTGTGACCTTAGATGATGGAACATTGAATAACCACTGTGCTTCCATTACCTCAAGGCCTTTATTAACCATAGTTGATGAGTCTATCGTTATCTTTCTTCCCATAGCCCAGTTAGGGTGGTTAAGTGCATCCTCAACTGTCACATTTACAAGGTCAGCTCTTTTCTTTCCTCTGAATGGACCACCTGATGCTGTAAGAAGTATTCTTTCAACCTCCTTAGGATATTCGCCGTTAAGTGACTGAAATATCGCTGAATGTTCGCTGTCTACAGGATATATATTAACATTATTGTCCTTAGCAAGCTTCATTATAATATGTCCTGCTGTTACAAGTGTCTCCTTATTGGCAAGTGCAATATCCTTATGTGCTTCAATTGCTTTAATCGTTGGAACAATGCCCATCATTCCAACAACGGCCGTAAGAACAATATCAGCTTCTTTATGTGTTGCTGCTTCTATAAGTCCCTCATCACCATACACTATCTTTACATCAATATCTGAAAGCAGAAGCTTTAACTCGCCCGCAAGCTTTTCAGTTCCAATACATACCAAAGATGGTCTGAATTCCCTTACCTGTTCTGCTAATTCTTTTACTCTTGTTCCTGCTGCAAGTGCAACAACCTTTATATCTTTATTTCTTCTAATAACATCTAAAGTCTGAGTTCCTATTGAACCAGTCGAACCTAGAACTGATATTCCTCTCATTATCTACACCCTTTCCTAATCTATATTATAGTAACTTTAAAGTCCTATACTGTTAAGCAGTATTATCGCCCAGTATACAACCGGTGCTGTGAATATTACGCTGTCAAATCTATCCATAATTCCACCATGTCCCGGAATTAATGTACCATAATCTTTAACATTATAATTTCTCTTAATTGCAGATGCCGCCAAGTCACCAACTATTGACAATAACGCCCCTGCAAGGCTTGCTACTGCAAATGCCACAGACGAATTATCAATAACACCTGCCATTTTAGAACTTACTAAAGCTCCGTATACCGCACCGAGTATTGTTGCACCAATCACTCCGCCTATTGCACCTTCAACCGACTTCTTAGGTGATAACACAGGTGCCATTTTGTGCTTTCCTATGCACACTCCTGTGAAATAAGCAAATGTATCATTTCCCCACGAAGCAATAAATATAAGCCACACAATAAATATTCCATTATCTGACATTCTTGTTTCATATATATAAGCTATCATCACGGTTACATATATGATTCCAAAGAATGCCCACATAACATTTTCCGCCTTATACTTTGGAAACGTGAATACATACACGCTCATCATAACAAGAAATGTTAATACAAGAATTAGCGTAGTATATCTATGCTCTGCTATGTTAAGGCTTATAAAATATGCTATTGTTGCCGCATATGCACATATTCCCAATGGTGTCTTTTGAAGATTGGTGACCCTTAACAATTCAAAATTACCTATAAGTGCTACCATAAGACATACCGCATATAACAGCCAGCCACCAAAATACAATGATGGAACGGCAATTGCCACAAGGCATATTCCGCTTATTATCCTCTTTAACAAATTCTATTCCTCCTTAACTCCGCCATATCTTCTGTCTCTTTTATTATATTTCTCACAAGCCTTAATAAGTTCTTCCCTATTAAAATCCGGCCAGAATACATCTGTAAAGTAGAATTCTGTATATGCAAGCTGCCATGGAAGATAATTAGAAAGTCTTTGCTCGCCACTAGTTCTTATCAAAAGATCCGGGTCAGGAATATCCTTTGTGTCAAGATTAGCATTTATCATAGCCTCATCTATAGCCTCTGGTGCAATCTTTCCCTCTTTAACATCCTGTGCAATCTTCTGGACGGCTCTTACAATCTCATCTCTGCCACCATAATTGATTGCTATTGTGAAATTGAGTCCTGTATTATTCTTAGTCTTTTCTTCAAGATTATTAATACTCTCAACTATATCATCACTTAATTCTTCCCTGCGTCCTATAACACGGCACCTTACATTGTTCTTCATAGACTTCTTGACACAATCTTTAAGATACTTTCTTAAAATGCTCATAAGAGTGCCTACTTCTTCTTCTGAACGCTTCCAGTTCTCTGTTGAAAAAGCATATACTGTAAAATATTGTATGCCAAGGTCATCTGCAACATACAACATATCTTCTACAACTTTACTTCCCTGCATATGTCCATATGTTCTTGGCATATGCTTCTTTTTAGCCCAGCGTCCATTACCATCAAGTATGACAGCAACATGAGCAGGTATCTTAAGCCCTAATTCCTCATTATATTTATCCATACATTACCCCACAGTCAATATTTTATAGTTTCATATATCGGTATCCTTATAACTTCATATTTAGATACATTTATCATTTCATATATTATTATATTTTTATATGCCAGATAGCATCATTATATTAATGTATATATAATATTATCCATATAACTTATTAGGAGGCTGTTGCTA
>ENA-UONQ01001941-UONQ01001941.1-human-gut-metagenome-genome-assembly--contig:-CS26-NODE-1941-length-15825-cov-3.732657_pt1 | contig 15825 bp, 14 predicted proteins | sample MGYA00242460_ERZ724007 | MGnify/ENA metagenome assembly ERZ724007
TTATTTGGCACATTATGCCATTGAAGAAGGTCGGTGCTGTGCGCAGGCGGAAACATGGTCGCGCGTGATCTGGGATGTGACGGCGGTGGCGTGGCTTTTGGACGGCGAGTTCATGGACGACACGCTTCTGCACAGCCCTATTCCCCAGTATGACGACACATGGACGCCCTCGAACACGCGGCATTTTATGCGCTATGTGTACAATATCCACCGCGATGTTTTACTCAAGGACCTTGTGCAAAAATTGGCGGAAAAGTAAAAATTTCGTGCAATTTCGGCTTTTACGTGCTATACTTAATTTTGTAGTAAACAGAATACGCACCTTTTCCCTTATTTTGATCCGAAAGGTTGGTTGTCTCATGAAAAAGCTGATTCTTGTGACCTCACCGCCCGCGTGCGGCAAAACCCGGCTTTCCAAACGCCTGTGTACGGCGCTGGATCATGTTGTTTATTTGGACAAGGACACGCTGATCCCGCTTTCCAAGCAAGTTTTCAAAGTGGCGGGCGAACCGTATGACCGCAGCTCTGCGTTTTTTGAAGCGAACATCCGCGCCTACGAGTACGAGACGATCTTGGACCTTGCGTTTGAGGCGCTGCGTTATGCGGACACTGTGCTCATCAATGCGCCGTTCACACGGGAAATTCGCGACACGGCGTACATTCAAAATTTGCGCGCGAAGCTCGGTGAATATGGCGCAAAGCTGTGCGTTATTTGGATCGTAACCGACCCCGCTGTGTGCAAGGCGCGCATGATGAGGCGCTCTTCCGACCGCGACACGTGGAAAATGGAACACTGGGACGAGTACATAAAGGGCGTGAATTTTGATATTCCCGAAAATCTGCGTATACCGGACGACCCAGAAAGTCTTTTACTGTACTACAACTCGACCGACGACCTTGCGGACGCTTCATTTGCCCGCATTTTACCGATGCTGAACCAAAACTGATTTTAGGAGCCTACTCATGCAGAAAACCGATACCCTGTATACCGCATACGTTGAAGTTTTAAAAGAAGAATTGCTGCCCGCCATGGGCTGCACAGAGCCGATTGCCATTGCCTATGCGGCGGCAGCGGCACGGCGCATTTTAAACGAGCTGCCGTGTGAAGTCTGCGTTACGGCGAGCGGCAATATCATCAAAAACGTGAAAAGCGTTTTTGTGCCGAACACCGGTGGTCTGCGCGGCATCCCTGCGGCGGCTGCGGCGGGGATCATAGCAGGACATGACGAGCTTTTATTGGAGGTTATTTCAAAGGCGACCGAAGCAGAGCAGGCGGAGATCAAGGCTTATATGGAGCATACGCCGATCACCGTGAAGCTTTCGGACTCTCCCTATATTTTCGACATTGACATTACGGTGAAAAGTGAGCATCACACGGCAAATGTGCGCATTGTGGGGCACCACACGAATATTGTGCATACGGAAAAAGACGGCGAAGTATTGCTCGATACCTGTGCCGATACTCCGGCGGAAAGCACGGACAGCGGCATTTGCGACCGCAGTGCGTTTTCGGTGAAGACAATTCTTGAGTTTGTTGAGTGTGCAGAGCTTTGCGATATTGAAACGCCCGTAAAACGGCAGATTGACTACAACACACGCATTGCGAAAGAAGGTTTATCGGGCAGTTGGGGCGCGAACATCGGCAAGGTATTGCTCGAAACCTACGGCGATGATGTGAAAATCCGCGCCAGAGCCATGGCGGCTGCGGGCAGCGATGCGCGTATGAACGGCTGCTCCCTGCCGGTCGTCATCGTTTCCGGCAGCGGCAATCAGGGAATGACGGCTTCTCTGCCCGTTGTGGAGTATGCAAAAGAATTGAACGTCGGCTATGAAAAAATGATTCGCGCGGTGGCACTCTCCGACCTCGTGACGATCCACCTGAAGTCCGGCATCGGACGGCTTTCCGCGTACTGCGGTGCTGTGAGCGCAGGCTGCGGCTGCGGCGCGGGTATTGCGTACTTATACGGCGGCGGGCTAAAAGAAATCGAGCACACGATCGTCAACTCCATTGCTATTGATTCCGGAATGGTATGTGACGGCGCAAAAGCCTCGTGCGCGGCAAAAATTGCATCTGCTGTGGATGCCGGCATTTTGGGCTACCACATGTACAAAAACGGGCAGCAGTTCCGCGCGGGTGATGGCCTTGTCACGAAGGGCGTTGAGGAGACGATACGCAACATCGGCATACTGGCCCGCGAAGGTATGCGCGAGACCGACCGCGAGATTTTGCATATCATGTGCGATTAAATGTGATAAACAAAGAGACGTTTCTCTGTAGTTTTACAGGGGAACGTCTCTGTTCATTTTACATAAAGCACTCCGGCAGACGAAAACAGTCCGCCGGAGCGCTTGGTATGTTATAGACTTTGCTTCAAGATTTCTTCTGCGCAGCGCAGACCGTCTACGGCGGCGCTGGTGATGCCGCCGGCGTAACCTGCGCCCTCTCCGCACGGAAACAGACCGCGCGCCGTGGGGCACTCACGCATCTCGTTTCGGAGGATGCGCACGGGTGAAGAGCTTCGGGTCTCGGGAGCGGTCAATAAAGCGTCCGGGTCGTCAAAGCCCCTCAGCCGCCTGCCCATGCGGCGGATGCCCTCCGCCATGGAATCGCAGATATAATCGGGCAGCACGGTCCTTAAATCGCTGGGCACAACTCCGGGCCGATAGGTCGGCTGCACGCTGCCGTTCAGCGCAGTCGTTGCGCGGTTTTCAAGCAGGTCGCCAACGCGCTGGCACTGGGCACTGTATGCTCCCCCGCCCGCTTCAAATGCGGCGCGCTCGATTTTACGCTGAAACGCAATGCCGGCAAGCGGATGCGCGGAACCGAAATCTTCCGGCGTGATGCCGACAAGCAGCGCGGCATTGCTGTTTTGACCGTCGCGGGCGTATTCGCTCATGCCGTTTGTCACGACACTACCCGTTTCGGATGCCGCACCGACGACGTAGCCGCCCGGGCACATGCAGAACGTGTACACGCCGCGGCCGTTTTCAAGGTGAACGTTGAGTTTGTAGTCCGCGGCGCCGAGTGCGGGGTCGCCTGCAAAATCGCCGTACTGTGCGCGATCTATCGTCTCTGCGCGGTGCTCGATGCGCGCGCCGACGGAAAACGGCTTCGGCTCCATAGGTACACAGCTTTTTTCAAACAGCATTTTAAATGTATCGCGCGCACTATGGCCGATAGCGAGAATGACGTGTGCGGTCTCAATCGTCTCTTTCGCACCGTTTGTCTCGGCAACGACACCGCAAACAGTATTGTTTTTGACGAGCAGGTCGGTCATCTGCGTGTTGAAGCACACTTCGCCGCCGAGAGATTTGATCTCCTCGCGAATGGCGCGGACGGTTTGCGGCAGCTTGTCCGTGCCGACGTGCGGCTTTGCGTCAAATAGAATGTCTTCGGGTGCGCCGTGCTCGCAGAGCGTTTGCAGTACGAAGAAAATGCGCTCATCTTTCGTGCCTGTATTGAGTTTGCCGTCCGAAAACGTGCCTGCGCCGCCCTCGCCGAACTGCACATTGCAGCTTGGATTCAGCTTGCGCGTTTGCCAGAAGGTATTCACTGCCGTTTGGCGTTCTTCTACGGAGCCGCCGCGCTCTAAGATGATCGGGCGCAGGCCGGCGCGTGCGAGCAATAAGCCTGCGAACATGCCCGCCGGGCCAAAACCCACAACGACCGGACGCTGCGACAGTGTACCGTGCGGCGGTATTGCATAGGTTCTTTTCGGCGCTTTTGTGACGTGGCTGTCGCGCACGCGGGAAAGCAGCTTGTCTTCGTTGCCGTCCGTTTCCACATCCACGGTAACGACAAAGCGCACGTCCTGCTTTTTTCTGGCATCGACAGAGCGTTTGACAAGTGCCAATTTTTGGAGCTTCTGCGCATCGGTACGCAGTTTTTTGGCGGCTGCGCGACGCAAAGCTTCGTCCGTATAGTGAAGCGGCATGGAAATGTCGCTGATGCGTATCATCGTTTTTCCTCCTTCAGGCAGCGATAGGCTGCGCTTTTTCCGGCTGTGATGCCGCTTGCCCACGCAAAATGCAGGTTGTAGCCGCCGCAATCGCCGTGGATATTCAGCATCTCGCCCGCAAGGTAAAGCCCCGGGGCTCTTTTAGATGCCATCGTGTGCGGGTCGAGCTCCGTAAGCGGCACGCCGCCCGCCGTGACCTGCGCCGCAGAAAAATCTTTCGTGCCGGTGATGTCCAACCTCCAGCCTTTAAGGAGAGAAGCAAGCTTTTTAAGCTGTGGTGCTTTGATTTTTACCGCCGGTTCGCTTTGCGCGATGCCCGCCACTCCGACGAGCATGTAGCCGAGACGCATATTGAGTAGGCCGGAGAGCAGATCGCCCGCTGCACGTGCGGGATACAATTTTGTTATCTCAAGGAGATAATCGAGCACGTCCTGATAGGCCATGTCCGGCAATAGATCAAGCTGTACGGCGAGTGAAGTGTACTTCTTATTGCGGATCGTGCCGAGCGCAAAGAACTCGCCGGCATATATGGAAAGGCCGAACACGCAGATGCCGGAGATGCCGGTATCCGTAAACTGCACCTCGCCGCTTTCTTCATAGACGGGTTTATTGTCCGCCAAAAGCACGGCATTTGCAGGGGCGCGCGTGCCGGAGAGCGTTTTCCACTGCTTTGCGCGCACGGTAAGCTGCGTTAAAGACGGATACAGCTTTGTCACCGTGTGGCCAAGCTGCTTTGCGAGCGTGTAGCCCTCGCCGCAGGAATGGCGCGGAGATGCCGCACCGCCGCACGTCAAAATGCACTGCTTTGTGAAAAGCTGCGTGCCATCCGTACAGATGAGCGTAAATCCGTTTTTGACTTTCTCGATTTTTGAGACGGTGTGTTCTTCCGAAAACGACACGCCGTATTTTTCGGCATCCCACCGCAAAGCGGAGAGCACGGCCGCCGCCTGCTGATTCTGCGGGTATACCCTGCCCTCGCTGTCCGACTTGGTGATAAGCCCCATTTCGCGGAACACGGCACAAATAGCTTCGGGCGTGTATTCATGCAATAGGTCTTGAATTGCCGTAACATCGCCGTGGTAATGCGCGGGCGAAACGTTTAAATTCGTTAAATTGCAGCGGCCGTTGCCGGTGGCGAGCAGCTTTCTGCCAAGCTTTGCGTTGCCCTCCAAAACAAGAACAGAACCTCGTTTTTTCAAAACATGTGCGGCGGCACACGACGCCATAAGCCCCGCTGCACCGCCGCCGATGATGATAATGTCTTTTGTTTCCATTTAAACTTCCTTATTGAATGAACATGCCGAGCAGGCCGTAGGAGAAAATCGCCATTAAAATATCCGCGATGAGCGTGCCGCCGATGACGGAGAAAAGCGCGTCTTTAATGGGCATTTTCATCAGCGCCGCGGCAAGCGAACCCGTCCATGCGCCGGTGCCCGGCAGCGGAATGGCGACGAAGATGAGCAGGCCGAACGTCTTGTATTTTTCAATCTGCGCAAACTTGCTTCTGCCCTTGGCTTCCATGCGGTCAACAAGCTTTACAAAGCGCGTGTTGCGCATCCAGTCGAAAATCTTATTGATAAAGAGCAGAATGAACGGCGTCGGTAAAATGGTGCCGATGAAGCAGATCAGCATGGCAGGCAATAAATCTACGCCGAGCATTTTCGCCGCAACAAGACCGCCGCGCAGCTCGATGATGGGCATCATGGAGAGGATGAACACCGTAAGCTCACCCGGAATAATATTTCTGAAAAAATTGACAAGTGCTTCTACCATACTGAATTGTTCCTTTCATGATCCGTTCTTTTTCAAGTTTCTTAAAAGTTCCGCAAATAAGTATACTAAACGTCATGGTTTTTATTTTTCTTTTTAAGAATTATAGCTTACGTTTTGCTGACAAAACGTGCTCAAGATGTTTTCTGTGCGGCACAATAGGCTTCAAGGTCGCCGAACGAGTAGCCCGTTTCTTCCCATTTTGTAAGGAGCTCATCTAAGATTTCGGCGTTCGTGCTCGACGTGCTGTGCAGTAAAACGACCGCGCCGGGGTGAATGCGCGGTAATAATTTAGAAAATGCCTGCTCGGGTGTGGGCTGGTCATCTACATACCAATCGACATAGGCAAGGCTCCAAAACACTGTGGAATACCCGAGCTGCTGCGCCATTTTGAGGTTTTCCTCACAGAATTTGCCCTGCGGCGGGCGGTAGAGCTTCGGCATTTCGCTGCCGAGAATGTCCCTGTACAGCGCTTCATTCTTTTGCAGCTCGGTCTGAAAGCTTTGGATATCGCCGATTTTCGACATGTCCGGGTGCGAATACGTGTGGTTGCCGATGGTGTGGCCTTCCTCTGTCATGCGTTTTACAAGCTCCGGCTGCGTCTCAAAATAATTGCCGACGAGAAAGAATGCTGCCTTTACGCCGTGTTTTTTGAGCGCGTCCAGAATTCTCTCCGTGTTGCCGTTTTCAAAGCCGGCATCAAACGTGATGTAGATCTCTTTTTGGTTCGCGTCGCCGACATACAGCGCGTCGAAATTTCTTAAATACTCCTGCGAGGCATTTGCAACGGGCGGTGCGCCCTCGCTTTGAAAGCTCAAACCCCAATCGGTAATACCTGCGGCGGCCTCTGCCGCACCCAAACGGTTGACTGCGCGCAAAGCGCAAACCATACCGATACACAAGAGAATAATTGCCAAAACAACATAAAGCACCTGCTTTTTATCGAATATGTGCACTTTCATTCTACGTTCCCCCTATTTCTTTTTATAAAGAGTATGTGCAGCCGCATAAAAAAGAACCGGGATAGCATTGCGAAGCACATGAAAATCCTGTACAATGATAAAAAGATGAATTGTAAGCTGATTGTAAGAATTCTATTCCCGATTTTGTAAGAGGTGTTCTGTATACTTTCAGCATGGAGTGAAAAGGAGGGCATTTTATGCCGGATATGAATAAGAAAACCATTTTAGTTGTGGATGACGACCACGAGATCGTGCGCGCCATTACCATTACGCTGGAGCGCGAGGGCTACCATGTGCTGAACGCTTACGACGGCTTGCAGGCGCTGGATTGCGTGACCTCCCGCGAAGTGCATCTGATCATCATCGACGTGATGATGCCGAAGCTGGACGGACTCTCCGCCGTGATGAAAATTCGCGAAAAGAAAAATCTGCCCATCATCATTCTTTCCGCAAAGGGCGAAGACAGCGACAAAATTCTTGGCCTTTCCATGGGCGCGGACGATTACATTTCGAAGCCGTTCAACCCGATGGAGCTTGTGGCGCGGGTGAAATCGCAGCTGCGCCGCTACACCGACCTCGGCGACATCAACACGCGCAGCGACAACGTGATTGTGAACGGGCGTTTGACGTTCAAGCTGGACGAGCATGTGCTGTATGCGGACGGCGAGCCAGTAAAACTGACGGCGACGGAAACGAAAATCGTGGAACTTTTGATGAAGCACCCGGGCCGCATCTTCCCCGCCGAAGAAATTTACAGCCGCATCTGGAACGAACCCGCGTACTCGGCGGAAAACACCGTGATGGTGCACATCCGCAGAATTCGCGAGAAAATCGAGCTGAACCCAAGCGAGCCGGAATACTTGAAAGTGGTATGGGGGATCGGTTATGAAATTGAAAAGCACTAACCTTGCCCGCGGTGTTTTCGCCTGGTTCTGCTTTTTGCTGTGCGCGTTTTCTATTATTGCGGGTTTGATATTTGCCATATACTACGGGCGAAGCATTTTTGACGAGGGTAGCTATTTTTTTACCGAGATCGGACAAGCGCTTTCGGGTGATCTGCGCGAAACGGATACGTATAAAGAAAATGCTTCCGCGCTGTTTGAGCGATTGTATTACAGTACGCAAGGCGATACCGCCGCGAATTCAAATACGGCTTCCGACGAAGATGCAGACGAAAACGCCGTAGCATCGAGCAGCTATCATTACTATGTTTCGCGTGACGAAACCGGCACAACGGTCTCCACGGTCTATGTGGAATCGATTTCTAAAGACGACCTCTATTCCGTAACAAGCTATAGCACAGACCCTGCCGGTAAAACGGTGACGAATGACTCAAACTGGGATGCACAGACGTTGCCGGAGGGGTTCAATTACCTTTTTATCTGCGAAGAAGGTGTAGTCAGAATTTATCACAGCGATAAAGACGGTGCTTTAGACTGTGTTTTCAGCAGTGATACACCGGGTGCAGTTTATACAAATACGCTTTCGTATACACTGGAAGCATTGAGACAAAGTAGCGTTCAATCGCCTAAAATCAGTTTTGCGGTGCGCACAGAGCCGACCTCTTACTACTCCTCGAACGAAATTGTCAGCGCAGCGCAGTTGCAAATGAAAACCATATATTTTTATATGGGATTGATTATGGCAGCAGTGATTATGTTCGTTCTGGTGCTGCTGTTCTCCATTTTGTTCCGGCAGGACAGAAAGCTGTTTGAGCGCTACATTGCACACGGCCTCAAGTGGATTTGGATCGAAATCAAAGTCATAGCCGTATTTGTATGGGCTTTCGTTGTGCTCAATATCATTTCGTATGGATTTGACCTTACAGGCACAGCTGTTACCCTGTTCTCCGTGTTCTTTGTTTTCTATTTGCTCGGCATCGATATTTCCCACAACCGGCGTATCTACCGGCACAACATCATTCATTCCGTTTTGAAGCTTGTGCTTGGCAACCGCGAAGGAAAAAAATTCGAGCAGATTGTTTACCGCAAATACATGGCGACTGCCGGTATTTTGGTGGGGCTTTGCATCGTAGGTATTTTAGGATATGTTTTCTTTTACAGCCATTGGTTGATGGGTGCGATTTGGTTTGTCGAGTTTTACGTCGGTCTGTTTTTCGCGGGTGTGGGTACGCTTGTATGGTTTGCGTGGGCACTGCGCGACGACCTGCGCGATTACGGCAAGCTGATGGAGCAGGTGGAGCAAATGTACAAGGGCGACCTTGACGCGATGAATCACCTGCCCGCCACTTCCCCGCTTTATGATTCCGCTATGCAGCTCAATATGATCCGTGACGGCATCCGTATCGCGGTGGAGGAAGGCATCAAATCCGAGCGCACGAAGGTAGAGCTTATCACGAATGTTTCACACGACATCAAAACGCCGCTCACGTCCATCATCAGCTATATCGAACTGATGAAGACCGAGCCGGATCTGCCGCCGCACATGCAGGATTATTTGAAAATCGTCTCGCAGAAAGCAGACCGTCTGCGCCATATGCTGCAAGATATTTTCGATGTCTCTAAAGCCGCAACCGGCAATATTACGCTGATGCCGGAATACATCTGTCTCGATAAGCTTTTGCGGCAGACGCTCGGAGATATGGACGGCGTGATGAACGACAGCGAGGTGACGTGGCGCGTGCAGATCCCGCAGGAAGACTTTCCCGTTTATGCTGATGGGCAGCGCATGTACCGTGTGTTCCAGAACCTCATCAAAAACGCGGCACAATATGCGCTTGAGGGTTCGCGTGTCTACGTGGAGCTGCAAAAGCAGGGTCAAAACGCCGTCGTGACGATCCAGAATATCTCGAAGTACGAGCTTACCATGGACGGCGATTCGCTGACGGCCCGCTTTGTGCGCGGTGATGACAGCCGTTCCACTTCCGGCAGCGGCCTTGGCCTTTCTATTGCAAAAAGCTTCACGGAGGCCTGTGGCGGTACTTTCCACGTGACCGTAAAGGGCGACCTTTTTACCGTGATGATTACCCTGCCGCTCAAAGAGCCGCCGAAGGAGCCGGAAAAGGAACCGCTGCCCGAAACGGCAGACGCAGAAAACAAAGCAAGCGAGCCGGAAACCAACCCCGACGCGCTCCCCGAAGCTTCGGAACAGACAGAAAACACCGAATCCCCGGAGTCTTCGGAACCGGAAAATTGAAAAAGTTGAGCATATAAAACCGCCCGCAGGAATTTGTAGCCTGCGGGCGGTGCTGCTTATGCAAAAGCACGGCGCAAAATTTCTCTCGCGCCGTGCTTTTCGTCTATATAAATGTTATTTGGTTGCTTTCTCAAGTGCCTGCTTGATGTCATCGAGGATGTCTTCCGGGTTTTCGATGCCTACGGAGAGGCGGATAAGATCCGGGGAGACACCGGCTTCCTTTAATTGCTCGTCGGTCATCTGGCGGTGCGTGGTGCTGGCCGGGTGCAGCACGCAGGTGCGCAGGTCTGCGACGTGCGTGACGACGGAGGCAAGCTCCAAACTGTCCATAAAGCGGGTGGCCGCTTCCCTGCCGCCCTTGATGCCGAAGGAAATGACGCCGCAGGTGCCGTGCGGCATATATTTCATAGCGAGCTCGTGGTACGGGCTGCTCTCAAGGCCCGGATAGTTGACCCACGCCACGCGGTCGTCCTGCTCGAGGAATTCGGCAATCTTCTGCGCGTTCGAGCAATGGCGCTCCATGCGCAGCGCGAGCGTTTCCATGCCGAGGTTGAGGTAAAATGCGTTCATCGGGGCAGCCTGTGCGCCAATGTCACGCATCAGGTGGCAGCGTGCTTTTGCGATATACGCCGCCTTACCGAAGTGCTCGGCATACACGATGCCGTGGTAGGATTCATCCGGTTCTGTGAACTCCGGGAACTTGCCGTTGTTCCAATCAAAATTACCGCTGTCTACAATGGCGCCGCCGAGCTGCACCGCGTGACCGTCGAGGTACTTTGTGGTGGAGTGCGTGACGATGTCTACGCCGAACTCGAACGGACGGCAGTTGATAGGCGTCGGGAACGTGTTATCGACGATGCACGGTACGCCGTGCGCGTGTGCGGCGTTTGCAAACATTTCGAGGTCCGTCACGACGAGAGACGGGTTCGTAAGCGTCTCCGCAAACACGCAGCGGGTGTTCTCGCGGAATGCGGCGTTCAGCTCGTCCTCGGTGCAGTTCGGCGAAACGAATGTGCAGTCGATGCCCATTTCATGCAGGGTTTTATAGAACAGGTTGAACGTGCCGCCGTATACGGCGCTGGAGCACACAACATGACCTCCAGCGTGGCAGATGTTCAGAACGGCCATCATGGTGGCTGCCTGGCCGGAAGATGTGACGAGCGCGCCTACGCCGCCCTCGAGTGCCGCAAGCTTCTTTTCCACAGCGTCGAGCGTCGGGTTGCCGAGGCGCGTATAGAAAAAGCCGTCCGCTTTTAAATCGAACAGATCGCCCATTTCTTTGGAACTGTCATAGGTGTATGTGGTGCTTTGTACGATGGGCAGAACGCGCGGTTCACCGTTTCCGGGCGTATAGCCCGCGTGGATACACGTTGTATCCGGTCTGTACTGTTTCATTTGGACTTCCCCAATCTTTAATAATATCCTATTTTCGCGGCAGTGCTTACTTTGTAAAAAGCGCTTTTAAGAGATTTGCGATGAAATCCGAGCCGAGCACGACCAAAATGACGATTGCCATGAACGCGATGACGGAAAGTGACTGGATGAGCATACGCTTGCCGCGGGGCATATCGTCCTCTTCGGACGTTTTTTCCTGCGACTGCTCTTCCCGCTCTTTGAGCATCAGCTCTTTGGCGCGTTCGAGGTCTTGGTATTCCACGTAAATATCCTTATCGGTCGGCAGATACTCCGGGTCGTACACGCTGGTGGAAAAGCCTCCTTTTACGGGGTGTATCGCATGGCGCACCGCGTTTTGCTCAAAAAGCAATGCGAGCTCCGCAGCTTCCCCCTCGCTGACCTTGAGGAAAAACACTTCGTCCTCGGGCTTTACGGGCCGCAGACCGCGGCTGCGCTTGCAGTTCGGACAGGTTTGTGTGGAATCCTCGCAGATGCTTTTGCATTTCGTGCAGTAGAGCATAATAGCCTCCCATTTCGGCATTGCCGTTTCTACTTTTCAGTATAGCACAGCTTTTTTATAAATTCAACTGCCTTTCGCGGCGCACTTCATCGCAAAACAGGCTGCAACTGTTCTCCACGCACGGCATTTGCAAGCGTTTCGGGAATTAGGTCGAAATGTGCGACGAGAGAATTCGGCTTTTTTATGGGGTCGTCCTGTCCGAGGGGCACAAAATAGATGTTTTTCGTGTTCATAAGCAGACCGATGTTTTTGCACGACGCACCGAGAGCATCGTTTGTGGCGAGGGACAGTACAACGGGCATGGAGACGCGCAGGGCGGATTTTACCGCCATCGTGACGGCTGTATCCGTTACGGCATTTGCAATCTTCGCAGCGGTGTTTCCCGTGCACGGCGCGACGAGCACGGCATCGGCAAGACGCTTCGGGCCGATGGGTTCCGCTTCTGCGATGGTGTGGATAATTTTTCGTCCGCAGATATTTTCTATGCGCTCGTGAAAGCTTTCCGCCGTGCCGAAGCGTGTATCGGTCGTGTACGCCGTTTCGCTCATCACGGGCAGCATATCCCAGTCCTTTCGCAGCAGCGCAAGCTGCGCGAGAGCTTTTTCAAATGTGCAGAACGATCCGCACATGGCAAAGGCAAGCGTGGGCATGTCGATCACTACTCCTCCAAAATATTGTAGACCGCCTCTTTGATATACTCCGCCGCCGTCTTCGGCGCGACGCGGCCGGGCAGCGAGGGCGCATCGATGACATGCAGGTGCAATTCTTCCGCACGCTTCAAATCGATGCCGCCGGGTGCGGAGGCGAGCTCGATGATGAGCGTATCGCGCGTTTGCTGCATGAGCACAGGCGAAGTCAAAACCTTTGCGGGCACAGTGTTGAAAATGAGATCGAACCTTCTGCTGATCTCGCGGTACGTCAACGGCTGCACGCCGAACGCGCGCATTTGCATGAGATCGGCCTTTTTGCGCGCTGCGCAGAATACCTCTGCACCCATACCGCGCAGGATAATCGCCAGATTTTTCCCGATGCGCCCGAACCCCGTGATGAGACATTTTGCGCCGTTTATCGTGCCGGGGTATTCGCGAATCGCAATGCCGACCGCGCCCTCTGCCGTTGGAATCGCGTTGCCGACGGCAAGCTCTTCGCGGCGGTAGTAGTCTTCGGGCTCAATCTCACGCCACAGGGAAGACGAGACAGTCAACCGCTGAAGCATGCCGCCGCACACCGTTTTGTGCATAAAAAGACGCGCAAAATCGTCATCTAAACGAATTTCGTTTTCGGCATACGGCGCGTTTAAAAACAGACCGTCCTTTGTTGCGGGCAGCGGCAAAAGGATGACGGAGCTTTTCGCCGCGAGCTGCGGCAGGTCGCATTCCGCTGCGCCGCGGCAAGTGCCGAGCTTTTCTAAACCGCAGACACACACGGGATAACCGTCCGCCGCAATGGACTGCGCCAAATATTTCATGCGCTCATCGCCGCCGATGACGCCGAATGTATTGATCATGGGCATATTTCCCCCACCTTTCAAATTATTATCCGCTTCATTTTATGGAAACGGGCGGCTTTTGTGCGCCCTGAAAGACTTTTTTATACTTTTTTGAATTTGCTATTTATTTTTCTGCCCGTTGGCGGTATAATGTATGTGTATGGGTATGCGATTTCGGACGCATAGCTATGTTTTTGAGATATAACACAGTGTATTACATAATTTCAGATAATTTCGCAAAACAAGTTTTGCGTGAAGCCAATTCAGAAAGGACTCTTTCGTTATGACGAATCAGAATAATACGACCGATAAAAACGTTAACCTGCTCGATACCGTACGTCGTCTGCACTTTGTAGGCATCGGCGGTTCCGGTATGTGCCCTATGGCGGAGATTTTACACCACAAGGATTATATCATCACCGGCAGCGACATCAATGAATCCGACACGCTCGCGCGCATTCGCAGCTACGGCATCCCGGTGCACATGGGTCACCGCGCGGAGAACATCGGCGATGCGGAGGTCGTGGTGTACACGGCGGCTGCAAAGCAGGATAACCCGGAGCTTGTTGCGGCGCGTGCAAAGGGTATTCCGACGTTGGAGCGTTCCGTGATGCTCGGCCTTTTGACGAAGAAGTTTGCAAACCCCATTGCGGTTTCCGGCACGCACGGCAAAACGACGACGACCGGCATGCTCACGCAGATCTTGATTGAAGCCGGACGTGACCCGAGCGCCGTCATCGGCGGCAAGCTGCCTTTCATCAATGGCAACGGCAGAGTCGGCAAAAGTGCGGACATTGTTTGCGAAGCGTGTGAATATGTCGATACGTTCCTGCAGCTCCACCCCGCTATCAGCATCATCACAAATATCGATGCCGATCATCTCGACTATTTCGGCACGCTCGATAATATTGTGAAGTCGTTCCATCAGTTCTGCTTGCAGACCTCAAAGCGCATCATCGTCAATGCAGATAACGCCAACGCCATGCGCGCCGTAGAGGGCATTACGAATGCGGAGATCGTCACATTTGGCAGAACGGATAAAAGCGATTACTACGTGACGGAGCTCAACGAAGAAGATACGGTCTGCGAAGACTTTACCGTTATGTATAAGGGCGAGCGCGTTTGCCGCGTGAGCCTGCGCGTGCCGGGTGAGCACAACATGATGAACGCTTTGGCGGCTGCCGCTGCGGCACATGGCATGGGTGTGGACGGCGAGCACATCAAAAAGGCGCTTGAGGACTTCTCCGGCGTACACCGTCGCTTTGAGATTTTAGGCAAATTTGAAGGCGTGACCGTTGCCGACGACTTTGCACACCACCCGACAGAGCTTTCCGCCGTGCTTTCCGCTGCCGTGCGCATGGGCTACCATGAGGTTTGGGCGGTGTTCCAGCCGCATACTTATTCCCGCACTGCAATGCTACTGGATGATTTTGCAAAGGCGCTTTCCATCCCCCAGCATGTTGTGATGACGGAAATTCTCGCCGTGCGCGAGACGAACACGTATAACATTCACACAAGCGACCTTGCGGCGAAGATTCCCGGCAGCTGCTGGTTTGGCAGCTTTGAGGAGATTGCGGATTATGTGATGACGCACGCTAAGGAAAACGACCTCATTTTAACGCTTGGCGGCGGCGACATTTACAAGTGCGCAAATCTCATCGTAGAAAAATACAAAGAGAGAGCATAAATTTCTAAAAGGCTTTCCGCGCGAAAGCCTTTTCTTTTGGAGGTACCATGTCTTTTCGCGCCATTTTCTTTGACATTGACGGCACTTTGCTCGGGCGGGATAAACGTATGCCGCCTTCAACGCTGTATGCACTAAAAAAGGCGCGTGAAAATGGCGTTTTGTTATTCGTTGCAACGGGCCGTGTGACGCCAATGACGTATTTCCTGCGTGATTATTTTGATTTTGACGGCTTTGCCGCGATGACGGGGCAATATTGCTTCGATAAAAACGGCAAGGTTTTACATACGCTGGCGATCGACCCGGAAGACATTCGTCTTTTGATGCAGCTGCAAAAAGAGGAGCCTTTCCCCTGCCTGATTGCCGAGGGGCGCGAGTGCTTTGCCGCAACTCCGGCGAAACAGATTGAAGATCACTTTTTGCGGCATAATCTTCCCTCCCCGCGCGTTTACGACATATCGCGTGCAGATTGTCACGAAGTGTATCAGCTTATGGTATACGACCCGGAAATTTATTTGCCGCGTATTTTGCCGCTGAAGCATGTACGTATCACACATGCTGTCGGTTACTGCTATGATATTCTTCCGCAAAACGGCGGTAAGCAAATCGGTATTCCGGCGATGGCGGCGCATTACGGGATAAGAAACGATGAAATTCTCGTGTTCGGCGACGGCCCGAACGACGTGGACATGCTGCGCGATGTTGGCTTCGGCGTTGCGATGGGCAACGGTTGTACAAAAGCCAAGGCGGCTGCAAATTATGTGACAACGGATGTGGATGACGACGGCATTTACTGCGCCTTGAAAGAGCTCGGCGTTATTTAAACCATAAACAGAAAGCCCCGCAAAACCGATTGGTGAAGTGACCCCAAAAAGTTAGACAATATTCTG
>ENA-UONQ01001951-UONQ01001951.1-human-gut-metagenome-genome-assembly--contig:-CS26-NODE-1951-length-15717-cov-6.901545_pt1 | contig 15717 bp, 25 predicted proteins | sample MGYA00242460_ERZ724007 | MGnify/ENA metagenome assembly ERZ724007
AGGCACACCTGACCGCCTTTCCGTTTACCTTTGCGGATTTATACAGGTTATCACGACCCTTTGAGAGGCGTCCAGACTGGTCTAACCATGATAGCAGCGCTCTTGGACTATAACCTCCATCATCGCAAATACGTTCAAACACGCTCTTAATAATGCGGACCTCATCACCAGAGACAGAGCCGAAGCATGGGTCAGAATTTGTTTCGAATTTAGCTGCATTGCTGACATAAAAATCATGAACATATTCATATCCTCTGGCTCCTACATCTACAGCCTCTTTTGTATGGAGGTACGGCTCTATATCTTCGGCAGTTAATGCCCTTCCATCACAGAAAATCCACTCTGTAGCTAATGCATCCGCTGTCAGAAGAATCGCTGCTGCCATAGTCTGTTTTTCTGTGCTGGATGCCCCTATACTCCGATAAAACTGTTTATAAAGAGCAGCGGCCTTCTCTTTTGCTTGTTCTGTAGACATGAATGCCATAAACAACTTCCCGGCATGTCCATAATTGGATCGAATTACCTCCAGAACCTCTATCGCATCCTCAAACAATGCTTCCCGACATTCAATTTCTATAATACGGTTTATCGCGCCCGCTCCGGACGAAGCATGAGTGATGGGGGATTCTCCGGAAGTGATGGTACAATTCTTCCATGTAGGCGTCTTTTGCAGTCCTCCCGTTTTGGAACCTCTCGTTTTTCCTATTCCTTCACACAGCATATATACAGTTTGTTCAAATGATTTTTTGTCTTTTACCAACTGAAATTCGTCCAGTATAAGAGGTAAATTATTCACAAACCCGGCCAACTGCTCCAACCCTACCAGCGTCCCATTGAATGTCTGAAGGTACCCAGCTCCATCGTTCGGGTCGCCCCAAACAGATACTGCTAAAAGCTGCGCGACCGTTTTTCCTGTTCCGGAGCCTCCCCAAAAATGCAACATAAAGTTAAGTTTACCGATTGTTTTAATGATGATAGATGCAAAGGATGCCGCCAGCGCTATCCTGGCTGCTGAATCTGTCTTTCTGACAGACTTAGTAATTTCAAGCCACTTTTCAAATTCTCCACATGAGTGGACTGATTCAAATATCTTTCTAAAATTCTCCTGCCCATCAAATTCCAAGTTCTCCATATACGGACTAAACATTCCGTTGGAGGTCCATCCAAGATGGCTTACAGATTGTGCTTCTGGGATTGTATTATGGTTTAAATCCTCTAAATCCTGCAAGTACTCCACTAGAAAAGCAGCGTTTTTATCCGAAACAGAAATGTCTTTGTCTGCCAGTTTTTTTATTTCCCTGGAACTAAATAACGTGCTCTTATTCGCAATTACTTCTCGCCATCCACGGAAATCCCTCCGAAACATGATTCGCAGCCGTACAGTCCCGTCATCAATGTTTACCAGACGTTGCACTGGAAGAATCGGATGCACACAAGCAACGTCCATTCCCTGGTTATCATTCCGACGTAAAATTCCGTCATCATTTGCAAACCAGTCTCCGGTCAGCAGCTCTATTGGCTGATCCTTAAAGTTTGTTAGGTTATTTACCACGCTACTTAGGCCGCTTCTATGCTCTTCGTGCTGCTTCATATAGGCTTTTGCCATTGCTCCAAAGCGCTTAAAACCTACGCGCTCCGCATTTGCATTCAAATCATTATAGAGCTGCAGATACGCGAATCCGTCATCTTTCTTCTCAAACAGGAGGCGATATGGAGCTTCTGTATTAAATTCTTCTTTTGTAAACTCCTTTAATGAAGTGCTCATTCAAGTTTTCTCATCTCCTCCCAGTCTTTTTTCGTTCCGAACGCCAGCGTTTGATAGTGATATTTATTCTTCTCCTTCATGTTTATGGCAGTTGCCCATTCATCGGAAAACGGTTCTAACCCCGGAAGAATCTCATCCAGCATTCTAAGCACCGCACAAGCCTGTCCAATGCGTTTCATCCTCCATGCTAACATTTCCCTGTTTGCTTCTTTTTGAGCGACTCTCTGGCGTTGTAGCGCTTCCCTTCTCCTCTGCGAGGCCAGTCTACTACATGGGCTATATGTACCGCCCAGAATCTGGAAGGCCTCTTTGAAAGATACGCCTTCCATCTTCTGTATAAAAGTAAAAACATCTCCATTTGCCCCGCAGGCATGACAGTGAAAGTCTTTTTCGTAAACTTTGAGAGATGGAGTCCGATCGCCCTGATGGAACGGACAGGAAATGAACCCTGACCTGTTTGGAATCAACTCATACCTCTCTACAATCTCTTTCATACTGTACTGAGCTTTAATTTCTTCTACCGTCATATTCCAGCAACTCCAATATCCTGCGCCCAGTGCTTCTTTTATCGCAAAATAAAAATTCCACTCCATAAGCAATATGAGCTCTGTATATTTCATTCATCAGAGAACGGCCAGAAACTTTTGAGTATGGATTTTTCCATGCAGCCACATCTTTGATAGAATGAATTTTCCCTCCGTGTTCACAAAGAACAATCATCTTAATGCCGTCTGCTTTAGATCTTCTTATTTCTCTCCAAAATCGGCTCTGGTCACTACTGCATAGGTTTTGTGTCAGCTCTATCAGGTCTTTCTTCCGGTCTACAGTGATGGTCATTTTTTCGGAGTCCATATAGTCACCCGTGTCCAGTTTTTCGATTTTATATGGGATATTGTGCTTATCAAAATATTCAATAATCCTTTGATTCGCCTTTTCTCGGCTATCACAAATAATCAACCAAATCCCTCCTAGTTAAACGGCAGCTCATCGTCCTCAACATCATCTGGAATGTTCACAAATCCATCAGCGTCAGTCTTTGGAGGGATACTGGAGCCATTATTGCTCTTGCTTCCGCAGAAATTCACTTTGTCAATCAGGCAGATGGTCCGGCTCTTTTTGTCCCCACCCTTTTCCCATTCCTCTGTGACCATATGCCCCTCAATAAGAATTTCCTGACCTTTTCGGAAATATTTATCCAGAAATTCTGCCGTCTGTCTCCATGCCTTGCATCTCATAAAGCATCTTGTTTCAACTTCCTTGTATTTCTCTGACCAGGCGATCGTAAATTCTGTATTAGCCACATCGCTCTGAGTTCGTCTCAGTTCAATATCTGCAGTTAATCTGCCCTGTAAAATCATCTTATTTATCATTGCTATTTTCCTCACTGTCCTGTTCTTTTTTTACTCGCTTCATACACTCTAAACAAAGTTCGCGGCCGCAGTTTCGCTTCGATATCTCAGCCAATTCTTCCGGATTCTTCCCTGCAGAAGCTATGATTTCCTTGCTACAATCCGCGCAGAAGATTTTTTTCATAGACGGAACCTTTGGCCGGATGCGCAATGCTTCAACCGTCTCTCCAAACGCCTTTACCTTTGCAGAGTAAACTGTTATGTATTTGCCAATCCAGTCCTCTATGTATGGGGAATCGTAAATTTTTGCAATTGTCTTACAGTTTGTCACATTCAAAATCATTGGCTTTACGCCTTTATCCGTGAAATGCGCAACTGTGCATGTCTCTTTTTTGTTATTATTGACATTGTATACATCCTCTTGTCCTACAGACTTAATCTGCAGCGTCAAGTCCTGCCCTGGCTGAAGTGCATATGAGCCAAGATAATCAGGATTTTCTAATTTCTTCCAGTGTGTCTTATCCATCAATATCCTCCTCCAACAACTCTGTCACCATATTTTCCGGCCCCTCGTATCCGTACCAATTCCCAGTTTCATTACACTGGTGATAAATCCCAATCAGCTCCCGGAATTTATCATAGCCCTGCTGAACGAACTCCGGCGTGCAAATATATACTCGAACCGCATAGGGTGGCTTCTTTTCCTGGGCGACAAATGCAAATCTGTACTGTTCGAACGTGTTCTGAAACACACCCTCTGTATACATACCTGCCTGGAATTTGTATCCATATTTCCTACAAGACCGCTCAAAGTGCCCATCTTCACAGGAGTCTGTTGTTTTATAGTCAACGATATATTTCTCACCATTCCATTCAGAAATGCAATCTACCCGACATTTACACACTTCCCCGGTTAAATCATCCTTCCAGAAAAATGACTGCTCAACAGTTCCAGACAGAAGCGCTGCCGCTACCTCATTTTTCTTTACAGCTTTTGCCATTTCTTCAATTACTTCATAATCATCGCTGGAAATAATTTCCTTATCTGAAAACGCAGATACGAACTCTTCCCACTCTTTTCGTCCAGCCACTGTTCTCCTGTTTACATCCGGAGCAATAGCGAATTCTGAAAAGAAGCTGTTCGGCTCCAAAATAGCTTTATGTGTCGCTCTTCCAAACGCAAGAGCCTTGCTGTCAGAGTCCGGATGTTCCTGCGACCATTTAAAGTGCAGCGGGCTCTTTGCTATCTTCCACAACTCTGACCGGCTGATTCCGTATGCAGCTCTATATTCATTTTGCGTCACGACGTCTCTCCTCCTTATCAAAAACCACCCTGTCAACGGATTCCAAAATAATTAAACTAACCAGTTCCTTCATGGATAAAGTGCATTCGTTATAAATTTCAATCAATGCATTATACGCCTCCGGAGAAACCCGGATAACTTGACTGGTCTCTACCGGCTCTCGGTTCCTTGCTGGAACATGAATCATACCATCCTTCACTCTTCTTCCTCCTTATACCAGTTCCCGGAGTAGTACCACTTCACAAACTCCTCCCGCTCATCTTTTGTGCCATTTGCGCAACGCTCCAAGGCGTATCTAAAAGCCTTGTCATCATCTACTACAGTTCCTTCTTCAGGTCCAAGTCCAATGTACGGCATTCTTTCTCCTCCAGTTCAACTCCCAATATGGCAGCTATCACATCACAAGGAATCCAATTGTCCTTTTGCGCGTTCAAACATCTTCCTGCTGCATTAATCCGTTCCATGAGCATTAAGAGCTCTTCTGACGGATTTTCTGGAGTAAATGTATCTTTCACCATCTTCTCATCCCTCCCTACAGCTTTTTAATTTTGACCAGCGCATCCACCAGAGGATGAATTTTGCCGGCTCTCAGCTCTTCTTTAATCTTCTTATCAATTTTATTAAGCACATCAATCATGGCGTCGACGTATTCCATCCGGCTCTCTGATACCTGCTCCAGGATGCACGGGATGCCAGCTGATAACGTTCTTACTACTCTTTCGGTGCTGTCTTCCCCCGCAAACATTGCTTGTGCTCTTTCTTTGTCAAGAAAAAATGCAATAACCGCATCTTTCTCAAATTCTCTTACCTGTCCTTCGCACTCAATTCTCACTTTTACCATTGCAATCCTCCTCTAAATCCCCTATAATAAAGGTGTATTGTTTTTTATTTCATCGCCCTGGGAGTTGCCGCTCCTGGGGTTTCTTTTTTCAGCTGATCAATCAGTTCTTCCAGCTCCTCCGGATGGTTAATGTATGCGTGGTATTTTTTGTCCGGACGCAATCCAATATCCCACCCATACTCATGTACATCAACCTCCACCAATGCCACATGCCCCGAAAACGCGAAGAATGCTGTCGGGTGATTCCCGGTGCGTTCCCGATCGCTTTTCTGCAGACCGTTAATCTGCAAGCATAAATCCAACACCTTACAAATCTGCTGGCGTCTGCGCTTCTCGATTTTGTTTTTCATCCGTTTATTCATGGCTCTCCTCCTTATCCCACTTTCCAATCGTTGCATCCACTCTGTCGGCTCCCTGGAACGCATAAGCATGTCCGGTTCCACCACCAACAGCAGAAATCGTGACAGAATTCATGTTATTCTTCTTCCGGTAATCCTCCGCCATATCCAGCAGCACCTGGAGCCCTTCCTGTGCCTGTGTCACATAATCACCTCCTCTCAAAACACCACCGGAACCCATGTGACCAGTGAAAACGCAAAAATCACTGTCCCCAACAGACCCCAGAGGAACTTGTTCTCAGCCCGCAGGCTGCTGTTAATCCGCTCCAGCTTCTCCAGCTCCACCAACAGCACCGGATCCGCCAACGGTCCGGGACCGGCGGTAACAGCTGCGTAACTCAGCGCCGGACGGGGCGCTTCTTTAAATCTCACCATGTCTCTCTACCTCCACTGTCATTGCCGGGTACTTCTCAATAAATCGCTCTAAATCACTTCCACGAACTTTAATAGACCCCAGCTTTAATCCTGTGAGCTGTCCAGTTCGGATAAGCTCGTAAACCGAATCTGTATTTACTTTCAGAATCTTTGCTGTTTCTTTCACGCTGTAAATGGGTTTATATGACTCTACCAATTCGCTCACCTCCTGCTCATCTGGCAAATTTCCTTTTTCTGTGCTACAATCTCCTATATAAATTACAAAGGAGAATATATATGTTTCTAACCATTGCTACCGTTTCATCTATTGGTTCTCAATCCTCTTCGTTTTTTTCTTCATTAACACCATCTGACTGGATTCAGATATGTGGTATTATCGCTTCTACCATTACCAGTATCGTGGCTATCAAAATATCTATTGATACATTACGTCAAAATAATAAAATGATAGAAGAATCCACCCGCCCCAACATCCAAATATATCCAGTCTATCTGAATAGTTTACTTTACATCATCATTAAAAACTTCGGAGCCTCTGAAGCAATCATTGATGAAGTGAAGTGTAGTCATAAATTTACAGAAGCAGAATATTGCGGTGATATAAACGAAAACGGATTTGAAAAATTACATGGAGCTATTTTTTGTCCTGGTTACGCTTTAAGATGCCCTCTTGTCGCTCACTCGGTCACAAATGAGACATTTCAATTTGAGGTATCTTATCATTCCTCGGAAAAGAAATATCATGCTAATTTTGCATTCAATCCATATTCAAATGCGCCATTTGCAGACACCTATCCATCCGGAAATAGTACCGAAAATCACCTCAAACATATTGCAAACGAACTCCACGACATTGTAAAAATGAAACTATAATGCACCTGCAAGAATCGTTCCGATATTTATCAAGGCAACGCCAGACCAAAGCCATGTTACTGCAGTCAAATCAGTACATTTACTTTTTACTGATTTGACTACACCTATGGCGAATACAGATAAGCCAACTAGCATTAAAGCGATGCAAACACCCAACTCTTCTTCACCTCCTACTCTATTTTTTATTTATTCAGACAATGCAGCGCCAAAACTGCCAAAACAAGCACCCCTACAGATAGGAACAAGCTCAAATGTGCAAGGTGACATCGCACCCTAAACTGTGGATCTTCTTTCCATAGTTCGTAGAATATTTGAATGTACTCTCGCATCGCCTTCACCTCCTACTCAGTCTCAAATAGATAGTCGATAGATTCATCTGTTCCTAAGAAATGTTTGATTTTTACACATTCCTGTAACGTCAAATTACTTTTCCCGTTCAATTTTAATGACATTGTAGTAGGGGTCACATCAAGCTCTTTTGAAAGCTGAAACTGTGTAACTCCTGCCCTAGCCATTTCCGCTTCGAGATTACGGTACAATTTCGCCACCTCCTTATCGAATTTTCGTGATTACATTTTGATTATACTCGAATTTTCGTGATTGTCAATAAGTTTTTATGATTTTTCGTGATAAAATCAAATTCTTTAAAACTTTTATATTGATTTTTCGAGATTTCAATGGTAATATGAAATCAATGAAATTAGTCAAAATGAATGGAGGTTATAGAGTGAACGAATTAGAATCGAATTTGAAAGAACTAATTATTAACAATTACGGAAGTTTAAAAAAATTCTCCGAAAGTATCAATATGCCATGGACTACTCTTGATAGCATTCTAAAAAGAGGCGTAGCTAATTCAAATATAAGTAATGTGCTAAAAATCACTAAAGCTCTTAATATCAATGCTGAAAAATTGGTCGATGGAGAAATTGTAAGCACTATTGAACCAATGACCGCAGCCGCTCATTTTGATGGAGATGAATTCACTGCTGATGAGTTGGATGACATCCGGGCTTACGCAGAATTTGTAAAAAACCGCCGCAAATAGGAGTTGATAGATTGACACCAGTTGAAGAATTGGAACAGGAGGCTTATGAGCAGAATGTTCCAGTTGATTATTTGAATTTTAAAAGTGAAAAGCTCCGCGGTTTATACGTAGATGGGTCTGTAGCATTAAGAGCCGGAATGACATCCGCGCAAACCGCTGATACTCTTGCTGAGGAGCTGGAGCATCACTATACTACGGTCGGAAACATTTTAGACCAGAACAAAGAAAACAACCGGAAGCAGGAACGCACTGCACGGCTCCGGGCCTACAATCGGCGCATCGGCCTGACTGGAATTGTAGATGGTTATAAGGCACACTGTCGCAGCCGTTATGAGTTGGCAGAGTTTCTGGGAGTGAGCGAGGACACTCTGGCAGAAGCACTGGATCTATATCGTGAAAAATACGGCTGCTACGTTGAAATAGATAATTACATTGTGATGTTCGAACCGTCTCTGGCGGTCATGGAAAAATTTTAAAGGATTAATTCGCCATAGGCGTTTTAATAAATAAAAGAAAGGGGAGTGAAATGAAAGATTTTTTAAAAGGCATCGGGACAATTTTCCTCATCTCAATGTTTTTTATAGCGTTCATCCAAAAAGGCACACCCAGCGAGGAAAATAATATGCATTTGGGGATTTTGTTTTTTATTGTGGTCCTTTTACTGATTTTATCAATTTTGTTCTTCAGGAAAAGATCCAATCCGCCAACAGGAAAAACAAAAGAGGAACTTTTGGAGCAAACTCGGCAGTTGATAGCCAACAATCAAATTGACCCAATCATCCCCAAAAGCATGATTCCTAAAAAGAACGAGTCAGTTTATTTAGAGCAAGAAGCCGTTCTTAAAGTTGTAAAAAACAAAATGTTGGGAAGCACTGGTTCCTCTGGCGGAGCATCTATCAGAGTTGCTAAGGGTATATACCTCCACTCTGGAAGTTCTGGAAGCAAAAAAATATATGGTGACGTTACCACGAAATATTACGGTACCTTAGCTATATCGAATCAGAGAATTGTTTTTACAAATCCCGAAAAAGGATTTGAAATACCATTAAGTAAATTATCCAGTATTGAATCTGATTTAAGTACCATTGTTTTTCAACAAGGGAGTAAAGTATTTTATTTGGAAAGTAACCACTGTGACATAATAGAGTATTTTGTACGTCACATGGCTGCACAGAATTAACTTAGAAAGCAAAAACCGCCCCTGCGCCAACAGGAACGGTTTTCACATAGATTTCTCTTGCCGGATAACCGGAAAGATATATCAGCTTGAACACCTGAATTATATCATTTCTGGAACGTCCTGGCAAGGGGCGTATTTTTGTACTCATTTTTACTGTTGCGACACCGCAACACCACCAGAAAGGATGATATTATGGGACAACTCAGAACAAGAAAGCGCGGAAATGTATGGCAGTACAGCTTTGAGGCTGCTCCAGTAGATGGAAAAAGAAAATCTATAAGTAAAAGCGGATTTCGCACAAAGGCGGAAGCCATATCAGCTGGCACCCAGGCCATGAATGAATACAACAATGCAGGAGTTGTTTTTTCGCCATCAGAAATCAGTATAGCCGATTATCTGGACTACTGGTTTGACAATTACTGCAAAACAGAGTTAAAGTACAACACCCAGCTCGGGTATCTCGGAATTATAGAAAATCATCTGAAGCCTCGGTTCGGGCAATATAAATTAAAGGTGCTCTCTTCAGCGGCTATTCAGGACTATATTAACCAGTTGAAAATCAATGGGATGGCCAAGGCATCTGTAAAGGGAATTTTATCTGTATTGTCTGCGTCTTATGAATATGCCATCGAGCCGCTGCAATATGTAAAAAGCAATCCTTGCGAGCGAATTAAATTTCCATCATTTGAGCAGCGCTCTTGCAAAAGAGTTATTCTTCAGACGGATGATTTCAGAAAAATCCTCAACCGCTTTCCGGAAGGTAATATTTTCCATATTCCCCTTTTGATTGGCTACTACACCGGTCTGCGCATCAGTGAAGCTTTTGCTCTAACATGGAACGATGTTGATTTTGAAAATCGCACTATTTCAGTAAATAAAACTGTCTTAAAACGGAATTACGGGGTAGATGTGAGAGCCGTGCTGAAAAAGAAAGGAAAGAAAGAAGAAAAATCTGCCTGGTATTTTGGAACAACCAAGACAAAATCCTCTGTAAGAACAATTAAAATAGGGGATACCTTATATAGCGCTCTAAGAAACGCCAAAGCCGCGCAGGAAGAAAATCGGGAGATATACGGTGATTATTATACAGACCATTATCTAAAGCCGGAAACAGACGAGAAGGGCGATACTATTTATCGAATTGTCCCTGTCGAGCATGGCATTCCCTGCGCCCTCCGGAAAGTAGATATGATATGTGTGCGCGAAAATGGGGAATATGTTAGCACCGACTCTTTTAAATATTGCAGCCGGGTAATCCATCATGAATTGCAAATTGCTTTTGACTATCACTCTCTCCGCCACACCCATGCTACAATTTTAATTGAAAATGGTGCCAATGTCAAAGATGTCCAAAACAGGCTGGGACACTCAGACATCAGCACCACTCTCCAGATTTACACTCACGCCACAGAAACAATGGCTAACCAGAGCGTTGATATTTTCGAAAAAGCTACATCCTTGTCAACGGCTGAAAAAAGCGTTGACAAACCGTTGACAAATTGTGCTTTTAATGACAATTAAGGTCTCAAAAAACCTTATTTTATGCGGGATAGGCTGCACACAGTCTCCACATTCGCTGTAGACGGGAACATGTCTACGCAGCACACTTTTTCCACCTGATATCCCCGCTCCTGCAGTACCACCAAATCCCGCGCCAGGCTGGTCGGCTTGCAGGAAATGTAGACCATCCGATCTACGCCGAAATCAATAATCTTTTCCAGCGCCTTGGGGTGAATGCCGTCACGGGGCGGATCCAGAATAATCAGATCCGGCTTGTCCTGCAGCTCATCAATAACCTTCAGCACATCCCCTGCCATAAACTCACAGTTGGAAAGTCCGTTCATTGCCGCATTTTCTCTGGCAGCCTCCACAGCCTCCTCTACGATCTCCACACCTACAACCTTGCTGGCTACCGGAGCGATAATCTGGGCGATCGTCCCGGTTCCGCTGTACAGATCAAAAACAACCTTGTCTGCTGTCTCGCCCACATATCCGCGTGCTGTTTCATAAAGAACCTCTGCCCCCAGAGAATTGGTCTGGAAGAAGGAGAAGGGAGAAATCCGGAATTTCAGTCCCAGAAGCTCCTCGTAAAAATAATCCTTGCCATACAGAATCCTTGTCTCATCGCTCTGCACCACATCTGCCAGGCTGTCGTTGCGGATATGGAGAATTCCTGCAAAGGATCCTTCCAGAGAAAGAGCCAGAAGACCGTTCTTCCATCCTTCCAGAATTGCCTCCTCTCCGTCCTCCAGAGTCTCTGTCTGTCCGGAAGTAACCAGCGCTGCCAGAATCTCTCCGGTCTTTACCGCCCGGCGCACCAGCAGATGACGAAGATAGCCCGTATGCTGCAGCTTTTTATAATATCCCGCTTTTTTCTCAGTAAAATATTCCAGAGTGTAGGTCAGGATTTTGCAGAAATCCGGGTTTACAATCTGGCATTCCGGTGTATTTACAATATCATAAAAGCTTCCCCTGCGATGCATTCCCAACGCAAGAGGACCGTCCTTGAATTCATCTCCAAAGGAAAATTCCATTTTATTCCGGTACCCCTTAAATACAGGACTTCCCTTAATTCCCTCAAACACATAAGAACTGCAGACACCGTCGATAAGGGACTTAACCTGCTGCTCTTTGATCTTCAGCTGTTCTTCATAGGGCAGACTCTGATAAAGACATCCGCCGCAGATACCAAAATGAGGGCATGTTCCTTCTGCCTGCTCCAGGTGAGAGGGAGCCAGCACCTCTAAAAGGCGCCCCTCGCATTTGCCTTTTCTTTTTTTATTAATCACAAACCGAATCGTCTGTCCCGGCAGAGCATTTTTCACAATTACTCTTTCTCCGTCTATATGCAGAACTCCTTTGTTTGGAAATTCAATTGTTTCTACCACTGCTTCACAATAATCGCCTTTTTTCACGCTGAGTACTCCTTTTTCTTCATTTCTCAATTGAATCTCAGTATACCATTAATCGGCACAATAAGAAACTGTTTTCTGACTTAATGTCACAGAAAGCAATTAGGGCTTCTCCGTCTGCAGCGGGTCGCTTCTGCGACAAAATTCTCTACCGCCGCACGTCGATCCCCGCGGAGTTTTTTGTTTCATGGGAAATTACGTCCTATGACATAAAAAAGCGTGCCTCCATTCAGAGACACGCTGTCTTGTTTTATTTATCTGCGGGTTCTTCCTCTTCTTCGAAGAAATCATCATCAAAATCGTCGTCAAAGTCATCCTCAAAATCCTCCAGATAGTCCGGAGTGAAGAAGCGGTATACACCGTATGCGATAGCGGCCACTGCTGCTACTGCACCGATAATTGCCAGTACCCAGAGAATGCAGGTTTTCTTTTTCTCTTCCTCTTCTTTTCTATGCAGGAACTCATTCAGCTTTGTAGAATTCATAATCTCTTCTACGCGGCTCAGTGCATCCTTGCCCATGGTATCGAATCTGTTCATAGTTTCACGTCCTTTCTGTGATTGCGGCGCTTTCTGCCCTCGTGAATATTATAACATCAATTTCCTCATTTTACTATCCTATTTTATTCGATTTTCTCTTTTTTATAACCGGTTCCTGCAGGTTTTTCTCACACTTTCTGCAGTTTTGCAAAGGATGCAAACATTTTTTTCACGCCTGCCCGATCAAAATTAACAGTCACCTCGAAATCCTTCGGACCGTCCTGAATCTGCTGGACTGTGCCCTCTCCAAATTTGATATGCCTTACCCGATCTCCCTCCTGATAATCAAGGGAAGAAGGTTTTTGTACTGTGAAGGCCTTCCCGAATCCCGGATTGCTTCCAGACGAAGACGTTCTTCCGCCAAAGCCGCTTCCGGAGCCGGTTCTGCTTCCAAAACCTCTTCCAAATCCGTTTCCGCCTTCCGCTGCCCTTCCTGCCGGCGGCTTGTCAAAATACGCGTTGGGACGATCTCCAAACCGGCTGACTCCAAGCCTGGTCTGTGCCTGATTCCAGGGCAGACTGTCGTCTGCAAATTCATCTCTCGGAATCTTCCTTCCAAGACGCGGTTCCAGCCTTTCTTCCTTCAGCACATCCTTGGGAATTTCATCTACAAAACGGCTGAGACAGGAATATCTGGTTTCTCCATTTACCATGCGGAATCTGGAACCGGTCAGCACCAGGCGATCCATGGCCCGGGTAATTCCCACATAGCACAGACGCCGTTCCTCCTCCATCTCAGTCTCGTCATTGGCTGCAATAGACATCATGCTGGGAAACAGCCCATCCTCCATACCGGTCAGATACACCACAGGAAACTCCAGTCCCTTTGCGCTGTGAAGGGTCATCAGCGTTACTCTGCTCTGAGAATCGTCCATCCGGTCCACATCTGACACCAGAGCAACCTCCTCCAGAAATTCACTCAGATCCGGGTTCTCACTGCCTTCTGTGTAGCTGACCGCCTTGTTTATCAGCTCTTTAATATTTTCCAGGCGTGTTTCTGCCTCTACCTCATCTTCATTCTCCAGTTCCTTTTGATACCCTGTATCCTCCAGAATTTCTTCTATCAGCTCCTTAATGCCGGCGCCCTGCTCCAGATGGCTTCGGAAGGCCGCAATCTGCCCTGTAAAAGCCAGAACCTTTCCTGCCGCCTTTCCAAGCCCTTCTATCTCTCCGGCTCTGGTGCAGGCTGTATAGAAGCTTACATTCTGCATGGCTGCCCAAAGCATGATCTTCCCAATGGAAACTCCTCCGATTCCGCGCTTTGGAACATTGATAATTCTCTGTACTGCCAGATCATCCTGACCATTGGCAATGGTTTTTAAATAGGCCAGCACATCCTTAATCTCTTTTCTCTGATAGAAGTTTACACCTCCTACCAGCCGGTAGGGAAGATTGGCAGCTACACACTGCTCCTCTAAAAGACGGGACTGAGCATTGGTCCGGTAAAGAACTGCAAAATCCCGGTAATCCCTTCCGCTTTCCAGAATCTCTTTCACAATCCCTGCTGCCTCCTCGCCTGCCTGCTCATACTGGCGCAGAATTACAGGTTCTCCCTCATCCCTGGCTGTCCAGAGGGTTTTCTCCTTCCGCCCCTGGTTGTTGCGGATCACGCCGTTTGCCGCATTCAGAATATTTCCTGTGGAACGGTAATTCTGTTCCAGCTTAATCACCCTTGCTCCGGGAAAGGTGGACTCAAAATCCAGGATATTTCCGATGTTGGCTCCGCGGAACCTGTAAATCGACTGATCATCATCACCTACAACACAGAGATTCCTGTATTTACCTGCCAGAAGGGAAACCAGCTGAAACTGGGCGGTGTTGGTATCCTGATACTCATCCACCATAATGTACAGAAACCGCTCCTGATAATACTCCAGCACGTCCGGGTTTGTCCGGAATAAATCCACCGTTTTGAAAATCAGATCATCAAAATCAAGCGCATTGTTTTTTCTCAGCTCCTCCTGGTACATGGCGTAAACCTCTGCGGTCTTCTTCGCTCTCCAGTCTCCCTCTGCGTTCAGGCGGAATTCCTCCGGACCAATCAGCTCGTTTTTCGCATTGGAAATGGCAGACAGCATCGCCCTATCCCGAAACTGCTTCGGATCCAGCTCCATCTTTTTTAAAATCTGCTTCATCAGAGTTCTCTGATCGTCCGCATCATAAATGGTAAAGCTTCTGCTGTATCCCAGATTCTCAATAAATCTTCTGAGAATTTTCACACAGGAGGAATGAAAGGTGCTGACCCAGATACTGTCAGAGCCTTCCCCTACCAGCCGGTCTACACGCTCCCGCATTTCTCCTGCTGCCTTGTTCGTAAAGGTAATTGCCATAATCTTCCATGGATTTACCCTTTTTTCTTCAATTAAATAGGCAATCCTGTGAGTCAGAACCCTTGTTTTTCCCGATCCTGCCCCTGCCAGCACCAGAAGCGGCCCTTCTGTGCAGAGCACCGCCTCCTTCTGCATGGGATTTAATGTATCATAAACTGCCATGAAGTCCTTATCCTCATCTTTCTTCCTGATTCTTCTGGCTAGTATATCATAAAAAAAGAACCGGGGCAAACCTTTTAGATTTGCCCCGGCCTTCGTCTCGGTCGTTTCAGAGCTTACTCTGCGTATGCAATTGCTTCGATTTCAACCAGGGCAGCCTTCGGCAGTGCAGCTACCTCAAATGCTGCTCTTGCCGGGCAGTCATTCTCGAAAAATGTAGCGTAAACCTCGTTCATTGCGCCAAAATCAGAAATGTTTTTCAGCAGAACCGTAGTCTTTACTACATTTGCCATGGTCAGTCCCTCGCTGGCCAGAATGTTCTGGATATTGGTCAGAGACTGTCTGGTCTGAGCTGCAATATCATCTCCTGCGAATTCTCCGGTTGCCGGGTCAATGGGAAGCTGTCCGGAAACAAAAACAAATTTGTCTGCGCGGATAGCCTGGGAATACGGTCCGATTGCTGCCGGTGCCTTGGTTGTTGCCAGTACTTTTTTCATGGTTCATAACCTCCTGTGAATTTTATCTTATTCTGCATCCATTATAACGGTTTTTCCAGAAGAATTCAACAATATCTCAAATTTATTTTTCCCTTAAAACTTTCAAAAGTAAATTCCACCGTCCACTTATGCGGTAGAATTCACTCCT
>ENA-UONQ01001964-UONQ01001964.1-human-gut-metagenome-genome-assembly--contig:-CS26-NODE-1964-length-15615-cov-6.393573_pt1 | contig 15615 bp, 16 predicted proteins | sample MGYA00242460_ERZ724007 | MGnify/ENA metagenome assembly ERZ724007
TCGCCCCCAAGGGCATCGTGCTGGCCGACGCCATGACCCGTGAGCAGGCCGCCCATGGCGCGGACTACTATATGATGAAGCCGTGCAAACTCTCCGCCGTGATGGAGCGCATCCGCCAACTGGCGGGACAGCCCCAGAGCGGCGGGGAGGAGCCCGGGCGCCTCTCTGGTGAGAGCCAGAACCTGGAGAGCACCGTCACCTCCATTATCCATGAGATCGGTGTGCCCGCCCACATCAAGGGCTACCAGTATCTGCGGGAGGCCATCATCATCGCCGTGGGCGACATGGATGTGATCAACGCGGTGACCAAGATCCTCTACCCGGAGGTGGCCAAGCGTTTCGGCACAACGGCCTCCCGCGTGGAGCGCGCCATCCGCCACGCCATTGAGGTGGCATGGGACCGGGGTGATCTGGAGACCCTGCAAAAGTATTTCGGCTATACGGTGAGCAACGCCAAGGGCAAGCCCACCAACTCGGAGTTCATCGCCATGATCGCCGACAAGCTCCAGTTGGAGCGCAAACAGAAGTAAAGGAAATGATCAAAACAGGCGGGGGATTTTCCCCCGCCTGTTCAGCCTGTCGAAAAAGTATTTTCGACAGGCCGAGGGACTTTTCGAACATTCAAAAAAGTTCAAAAAGTCGGTGGATCAAACGCGAAAGAAACCCCTGACGGTTTTCTTTCACACGATCATTCCCTCCGAAATCTCTGCCTGAAGGGTTTATCGACAGCCTCAACAGGCGGAGGAAGCTGGTTGACAGGGAGAGAGATCGGGGCTACAATCGTCTTTATGTGTAAAACAGGAGGCGTATTCCCGTGAAAATCATCTGTCAAATCGGCGTCATCTTTGCCGTGTGCTGGTTCAGCCAGCTCATTGAGGCGGCGCTGCCAGTTCCATTCCCGGCCAGCGTGATCGGCATGCTGCTGCTGCTGGCGCTGTTGGCCACCGGGCTGCTCAAAATCGAGCATATCCGGGAAAAGGCGGATTTTCTGCTGGCCAACATGGCCTTCTTTTTCCTGCCCGCCGGGGTGAGCGTCATCAACTACTTCGATGTGCTGGGCCGCTCGGCCGTCGCGCTGGTGTTGGTCTGCCTGCTCTCAACGGTGATCACCTTCGGCGCCACCGCCCTGAGCATCCGGTTCACCCTGCGCCTGCTGGAGAGGAGGAAGTCCCGTGTCTGAGCTGTTTGCTTCCCCCTTTTTTGGCATCGCTTTGAGTATCCTGGCCTTCTGGGTTGGGGTGCGCATCCAGAAAAAGACCGGCCTGGTGGTCTGTAATCCCCTGCTCATTGGCATCGTCCTGGTGGTGGGGGTGCTGCTGCTGTTCCGCATTCCCTATGAGTCCTATCATCAGGGCGGAGAGATCATCAACATGTTTCTCGCCCCCGCCACCGCCTGCCTGGCGGTGGCCATCTACGGGAAAATCCGTATTCTGAAGGAGAACTGGCTGCCCATTCTGGTTGGGTGCGTGGTGGGCTCGGCGTCCTCCATGGGCAGCATCCTTCTGCTCTGCCGCCTGTTTGGGCTGGACGCGGCCATGACCGCGTCCCTCCTGCCCAAATCCGTCACCACCCCCATTGCCATCAGCGTATCCCAGGCCCACGGCGGCATCGGCCCCATCACCGTGGTGGCGGTGCTGATCACAGGCATCTTCGGCAGCATCGCGGCCCCGCTGCTCATCAAGCTGTTCCGGGTGAAGAACCCCATGACCGCCGGGCTGGCCATCGGCGCCAGCTCCCACGCGGTGGGCACCTCCAAGGCTCTGGAGCTGGGAGAGACCGAGGGGGCCATGAGCGGGCTGGCTATCGGGGTGTGCGGGCTGATCACAGTGGTGCTCTCCCTGTTCCTGATGTAGCGGAATCCGTACGCCCCCGCCGACGGCGGGGGCGCAGTCTGTCGAAAAAGTGGCAAAGCCACTTTTTCGAGAAAGCCGCAGTCTGCCGCGCGCAGGGTTTATCCGCCTGCGGCGGCCAGACCCAACACTTGCAGCCTGAGAAGTGTTTTCCCCGACGCACATGTCACCGGGGAAACCAGATTGGTACTTGATTCGCGCCTGCGGGCGCGAACTCTGCGAGGCTTTTTCGACATACTGGCGTCCCCGCCGACGGCGGGGGCGTTTTTGCAATCGTATGTATACAAAGCCGGCATGTTGTAGTAGAGTAGGGGGAGAAAGGAGTGCTGACCCATGCTGGAGGAGGAAGTGCGCCGGGCGCGGCGGGAAGAGCGGGACGTGGAGGACGTGACGGTGGAGGGGGAGTGCCTGGCGGGCGCGGACTTGTCGGGGCTGGAGTTCCGCCGGGTGCGCCTGCACCGGTGCCGGTTCCAGAACTGCGACTTCTCGGGGGCGGTCTTTGACCGGGTGGAGTGGAGCGGCTGCGACTTCTCCAACTGCCGCTTCGGCGGGACGGTCTGGACGGACACGGTGGTGCGGGATTGCAAGGGGGACGGCGGCCGGTTCACCGCCAGCCGGTGGCGGGGCTGCACCCTGGGAGAGAGCGCCTTCCGCTGCGCCAATTTTGCACAGTCGCGGTGGAAAAAGTGCTGCATGGAGAACTGCCAGCTTCGCCGGGCCGTGCTGGCCGAGGCGGATGTGGCCGGCCTGAGCCCACACCGGACGGGGTTCCAGGAGGTGGACTTTTTTCGCACGCCGCTGAAGGGGATGGATTTTTCCGACTGCGCGCTGGAGGGCATCACTGTATCGGAGAGCCTGGGAGAGTTGCGGGGCATGAAGATCAACCCGGCCCAGGCGGTGGATCTGATCCCCCTGCTGGGGGTGCAGCTTTTGTGAGGGAGGGAGCGCCCGATGGGCGGACTGGTGACGGTGGTGTTGCCCCTGTTTTGTTAAAAAAGTTGTAGCGCAACCCAAAAGCAATTCATAATTGCCTGAATGTAAACAGCTTGCGGTTTACATATGGCGATTGTTTGCATAGAATTTGAGGTGAAAACAGTGAAATTAAATGAAAGGTTAATTTCTTTACGAAAAGACAAAAGGATGTCTCAGCAGGATCTGGCAGAGGCTTTGAATGTATCGCGCCAGGCGGTATCCAGATGGGAAGTTGGAATTGCTATTCCAAGTATGGATAATCTGCTGGCGTTGAGTAAATTGTTTGGAGTTCCAACGGATGAACTTATGGGCGGCGATAAAGTTGTCAGCGTCCCGGAGAGTGAAAAGACGCAAGGCAGCGGAAATAGAAAGGGACGCTCTGTACTAAAAGTGATTCTAATTATCCTGGCCGCTGCGGCCCTTGTTGCAGCAATCGTAATTACATATCTGAACCAGAAGGACACGGAACCGGAAGAACAAAATACAGTGAAGTTTGAAGGACTGGAAGAGGAAAGGATCTCTGATTCCGATGCAGTAATAAGCGGGCCAATTTCATAGGGAGGAATGATGCGGCGATGAAAAAATCAGTTACAGCGACGGTATTGGCTTGTGCGCTTGTGGTGGGCGGTGTGGGGCTGACCCCGGCCGGAGCTGCGGAAAGCAGCGCAGACGTATGTTACTCAGTTTCGATTGATAAAAGCAGTATCGTGGCGGCTGATACCAGGACAGAAATGATCGGCTTTAAAGAGCTTTCAACGCAAGCAGTTGACCCTGCTGTCCTTTCAGAAAGTAAGGGCGGGAGCATGACGCGGGCCACCAGCCGGATTGAGTGGGATATCCCTTCCGGGAAGATTATGAAGGCAGATACCGCGTACTCCCTGGAGGCGGACGAGGTGGTTACGATAAACTGCACGTACTCCCCCAGGACAGCAGACCTTGACTTCGGGTTCATCACCCCGGATAATACGTTCCATTTTACCAGCGGGAGTGAGGGCAGTATCAAAACCAATATCCAGATCGAGGATACAGGAAAGTATTATTTTGCGGTACGAAATAATACTAAAAATAGCGTCGAGGTATTGGGATATGTCTACTATTAAATGGAAAATCATACCGATTTTATTAATAACGGCTTATCTGCTATTGGGGTGTATCGGATGCAGTTCATACTCATCAGAAGAGAAAGATGCTACAGATTTAACAGGCGATACACTTAAGCCCTCCAATATAGGTGAGATTAGTTTTGATATAAGTGAAATTGGGAATATGCCATTAATGACTGAGTTCTATATATGTCCAGCTAATGGAACAATTGAGATTAAATATGCGGAAGGAGCTTGGTCAAATTTAAAAGTAGATTTATATGATATAGAGTATGAAGAAAGTATCCAAACGGGAGAAATAGAAAGTGTAGGAGATAAACTTGTTTTTTCAAATCTATCAGGAGAGAAGCAATACTATTTCAAAATTGATGGAACTAGAGATAGTAAAGGTAAAAAGCTAGTTTTTTACATTGAGGAATGAAATGGAGGGAACTTTCTATGAAAAAAGTATGGACAAGGATGATATGTAGCGTTTTGTTATTTGCTTGTTGTATTCTGCCTTCTACAGCTATGGCCGTAGAGGGCAAAGAAGCAAATGTTATCGTAACTGTAGAGCATGAAGAAAAAGACATATTTGAAATGTATGGTAACGTATTTGAAGAAAGTATGGTGGAAAGTCGCGAAAGTACAGTAGATCTTTCAAGTGGAAGCGTTGCGTTTACGGTTGGGGTTCTAGATGCTGGGGAGAAATATACTACAGATACATATGATATATCAAAGAGCAAGATTAAAGTTACATTGCAGAGTATAGGGGGAGCATCACCTCATGTTAAGGTGACATTATATAAAAGTTCCGGTGTTAGTGTAGCAACGAGTACAGTTAACTTGCCGTGGTCTACCCCGCTGGGAGGAGGAGGAAGTGAGACGGTAACATTTTCTAATCTAAACAGTTCGACCAATTACTATGCTGTTATTGAAAATATGGACACTGTAGAAACAGGGACGATTCTTTGCGTTGTAAAGCAAGCGTAAGTGGCGAAGGAAGATGGACTGTAAATTTCACAGTCCATCTTCCTTCGCTTGTTATAACGGTTTATCCGTTACGCTATGCGTGAACGGGTAAACCGTTATACGGTTATCTTTTGTAATAAGATGACAGCCCAGATTTCCTATGGCAACACGACACTGGAGGAAAACGTGTATTTGCAGGGGCTACGGATCAGCGGCCCCAGCAGGAAGGAGGCAGGATTGAGCAACTGCGGCCGACGTTGGCCGGGAGCTGCCGGTCAGGGGTTTAGCAGTTTGTGAAAACAGGAGTCAAAAGGTCCTGAACTACATCCTTCCCTCCGAACGCCTTCGCAGGAGGGGTTATTGATGGATAATAATGTGGAGGGCGGTATACACCGCCCTCCACGTTTTTGTACCTTAGCCTCTGCGCCGGCGGCTGCCGGTGTAGCGGCCCCGGCCGCTGTAGGCGTAGCCCCGGCGGCCTGTCCGGCCCCTGCTGCGGAAGAACATCACCCGCAGCAGGAGGGCGGCGATTACTACCAGGACGACCACCAGAAGGATGCGCACCAGCAGATTGTCAAAGAACTTCTGAATCCGGTCCAGCCGGTAGAGCCAGGGGTCCCGCTCCACCGAACAGGTGGCCACCAGATCCAGGGTGCCGTAGGATCTGCCGTTGAAATAGGCCGTGATGGTGCCCAGCACTTGCCCCTGCTCCACCGGGGCCTCCACGCTCCGGGTTTCCAGGGTGTAGTCATACGTAAAGTTCTCGGCGGACACGTCGTTGGGCAGCAGGGCGGTCAGCTTTCCGTCGGGCATAAGGGTGACGGAGGCGGCGTCCTTGCCCAGGGTGACCTCCACCTCCGGGATGTCCCGCTTGGTGTTGTCCAGAATGGTCTGGGTGGAGAAGTTGGCAAAACCCCATTTAAACAGGCGGATGGTCTCGTCAAAGTAGATATAGCCCTCGCTGCCGGAGGTGCCCGGCTCACGCTCACAGCCCATGACCACGGAGATCAGGTTCCGGTTCTCCCGGGTGGCGGAGGCGGCCAGGCAGTAGCCCGCCTCAGGGGTGGAGCCGGTCTTGATGCCGGTTGCGTACTCGTAGATGTAGCCCGCCACGCGGAAGTTGGAGATCAGGGCGTTGGTGGAGCGGATGATGCGCGGCTCGGGGTGCAGGTTGGTGGCGGGCATGGTGTAGTTCTTGGAGCCCACGATGGTGCGGAAGGTCTCGTGCTTCATGGCCTCCCGGCACATGAGGTAGATGTCGTAGGCGCTGGTGTAGTGGTCGTCGTCGTGGTAGCCGTGGGTGTTGGAGAAGTGGGTGTCCTCCATGCCCAGCTCGGCGGCCCGGGTGTTCATGAGCTCCACGAAGGAGGCCACATCGCCGCTTACCGCCTCAGCCATGACGTTGCACGCCTCGTTGGCCGAGGGGATCAGGGCGGCGTAGAGCAGGTCGATGATGCGGATCTGTTCCCCCTCTTTGATATCGGCCGTGGAAGCGCCCTCCCCGATGCCGGTGTGAAGGGCGGAGCTGGCGGTGACGGTCTGCTCCAGGGACAGCTCTCCCCGGTCCACCGCCTCCAGGGTGAGCAGGCAGGTCATCACCTTGGTGATGGAGGCGGGGTAGTTGTGCGCGTGGGCGTTCTTCTCGTAGAGAATCTCGCCGGTGTCGGGGTCCACCAGAACGGCGGCCTTGGCGTTGACGTCCATCTCGTCCAGAATGGCGCTGCCGCTGTCCGCAGCGGAGGCAAAGGTGGCCAGCAGCCCCGAGAGCAGGGCGAGGCAGAGTAAAACGGAAAGCAGTCGTGATTTTTTCATAGGAAACTCCATTTGACTATGTTATAATAACGGTATGGCTATTATAACAAACCCCGGACCGGGACGCAACGGGGAGGGGGATACAAAAAGATGAAGATTTCCAGACTGGAATTTGTGGCCCTGCTGCTGGCGGCGGTCTTTGCGGCCTTCGCGGCGGGCTGGTTTTTTCGGGGGCAGGCCGCGCCCCAGCCCGTGCGGGTGGAGACCGAGCGTACCCTGACCCAGGAGACGCCCCTGGCGCTGCCCGCGCCTACGCCCTCCCCCTCCGCCCAGAGCAAGGAGGATACCCTTGCCGGCGGGGCGAAGATCAACCTCAACACCGCCGGGGTGGACGAGCTGATGACCCTGCCGGGCATCGGGGAGAAGCGGGCGGAGGACATCATTGCCTACCGCCAGGCCAACGGCCCCTTCCGCATCCCGGAGGAACTGACCGAGGTGCCGGGCATCGGCGAGGGCATTCTGGAGGGCCTCATTGGCTACGTGACGACTGGGGAGGAGAACCGATGAAAATACTGGTGGTAGACGACGAGAAGGTATTGGTCAAGGGCATCAAGTTCAACCTGGAGAGCGAGGGCTACCAGGTGGAGGCGGGCTATGACGGGGAGGAGGCGGTGGAGCTGGCCCGCAGCGGCTCCTTCGATCTCATCATCCTGGATCTGATGATGCCCAAGATCGACGGGCTCCAGGCCTGTATGCGCATCCGGGAGTTCTCCAACGTGCCCATCATCATGCTCACCGCCCGCAGCGAGGACACCGACAAGATCATCGGCTTCGAGTGTGGGGCGGACGACTACATCACCAAGCCCTTCAACATTCTGGAGCTGAAGGCCCGGGTGCGGGCCCTGCTGCGCCGGGCGGGCATGGCGGCCCAGAAGCAGGGCGGCGGCCGGCTGTCCATGGGCCACATCACCCTGGACGTGGACGCCCGGGCCGCCTGGAAGGACGGCAAGAGCGTGGATCTCACCGCCAAGGAGTTCGACCTGATGGAGCTGTTGCTGCGCAACCCGGGCCGGGTGTACTCCCGGGAGAACCTGCTCAACGTGGTGTGGGGCTATGAGTACGCCGGCGATTACCGCACGGTGGACGTGCACGTGCGCCGCCTGCGGGAGAAGCTGGAGCTGGACCCCGCCAACCCGGAGTACATCCTCACCAAGTGGGGCGTGGGCTACTATCTGAAGCATGGATAAGGGGAGCGGCGCGGTCAGGCGCGTGCCCTTCTGGCGCTCCCTCCAGACCAAGTTCGCCCTGACCTATATCGTGATTGTGGCGGCGGTGCTGATTCTGCTCAACACCTACCCCCTGGTGGTGTCGGAAAAGCTGGCCTACCAGTCCAAGCAGGCCTCCATGCTCAACCAGGCCTCGGTGCTGGCCTCCGCCCTGGCCACCGGGCCGGAGGCCCTCACGGCCGAGGGCGCCACCCGGACGGTGGAGCTGCTGCGGAGCAGCCTGGGGGTGACCCGGGTGGTGGTCACCGACCCCAACGGCCTGGTGCTCTGCGATTTCCAGGACGGCGTGGGGCGGACCGACACCGCCGGGCGGTACGCCCTGTTCTGGGAGCTGGTCACCGCCCTGCGGGGCAACAACGTGTTCCGCTCCGAGTACGGCGACGGGGCCTTCCGAAGCTGGGCGGCGGTGCCCATTACCTACCGCTCCATGACCCAGGGGGCGGTCTACCTCTACGAGTACGACGCCGAGCAGGGCACGCTGCTCCAGGGGATCCAGACCAACCTGCGCTTTATCTCCATCGTCATCTGTATGGTGTCGCTGGTGATGGGGGTGGTCTTCTCCAAGGCCCTCACCCGGCGTATCGCCCAGCTCCTGCGGGGCATCCACACGGTACGGGAGGGCGAGTACAGCCACCGGGTGAGCGTCCGGGGCGGCGACGAGCTCAGCCGCCTGGCCGACGAGTTCAACGAGCTCACCGGCCGCCTCCAGACCACCGAGGAGGTGCGCCGGCGCTTCGTCTCCGATGCCTCCCATGAGCTCAAAACCCCACTGGCCTCCATCCGCCTGCTCACCGACTCCCTGCTCCAGGCCGACCACATGGACGGCGAGACGGCACGGGAGTTCCTCAACGACATCGGGGACGAGGCTGATCGGCTCACCCGCATCACCGAGAAGCTGCTTACCCTCACACGGCTCGACACCGCCCCGGCGGCGGAGGACGTCCCCGTGGATGTGGGGGCGGTGGTGGAACGGGTAGAGCACATGCTCTCCCCCCTGGCCCGGGCGGTAGAGGTGAGCCTGGAGCTGAAGCTCCAGCCGGGCTGCGTGGTGCTGGCCACCGAGGACGACCTCTACCAGATTGCCTTCAATCTGATGGAGAACGCGGTGAAGTACAACCTGCCCGGCGGCCGGGTGCTCGTCACCCTCACTGCCGACGGCGGGCGGGTGGTCCTCCGGGTGGAGGATACCGGCGTGGGCATCCCGGAGGCGGATCTGCCCAAGATCTTCGACCGCTTTTACCGGGTGGACAAGGCCCGCTCCCGGGCCGCCGGCGGCACCGGCCTGGGCCTGTCCATCGTGCGGGACACGGTGCTCCAGCACGGCGGAGCCGTCACTGCCCGGCGGCGGGAGCCGGAGGGCACCTGCTTCGAGGTCAGCTTTGCCCAGTGGAACGGAGAGGAGGTGGGCCGATGAGACGACGCATCGCGGCGCTGGGCTGTCTGCTGGCTCTGGCCGCCGGGGGCTGCGCCCCCCGCCCGGAGGAGCCGGAGGGCGGCTACTGCGTGTACTACTCCGCCCTGTCCGACCGCTTTGCCCCCCTGCCGCTGGACTGTGAGCCCTTTGAGGGGAGCGCCGGCGACCCCATCCCTGCCCTGGTGGACGCCCTGCTGTCCCCGCCGGAGACCCAGGGCCTCGCCACCCCCTTCCCCGAGGGGGTGCGCCTGTTGAGCTGGGAGGTGGAGGAGGGCCGCCTCCACCTGGATCTCTCCGAGCAGTACGGCGGCCTGTCCGGGGTGGATCTCACCGTGGCCGACGCCTGCCTGACCCTTACGCTGTGCCAGGTGGAGGGGGTGGAGTCGGTCTATGTGACGGTGGAGGGGAGAGAGATCCCTTACCGCCGCGTCCAGCAGCTCGGTCCCGACGGACTGCTGCTCACCGACGGCACCGATGTGCCGCCGGAGGAGCCGGAGCCCAGTCCCACCCCGCCCGCCTCTTGACAAGGGCCGGGCGGGGGTGTAGCATAACACTCAACCTGAAACAGGAAAGGAAGATCCTGCCCATGAGTCAGCAGCGCATCGGCACCCAGTGCCTCCACGCCGGGTATACCCCCGGGAATGGTGAGCCCCGCAACATCCCCATCGTCCAGTCCACCACCTTCCGCTACGCCACCGGCGAGCAGATGGGAGCCCTCTTCGACTTGGAGGAGAGCGGCTACTTCTACACCCGCCTCCAGAACCCCACGAATGACCACGTGGCGGCCAAGATCTGCGCCCTGGAGGGGGGAACCGCGGCCATGCTGACCTCCTCCGGTCAGGCGGCTTCCTTTTACGCCATCTTTAACATTGTCTCCTGCGGGGAACATGTGGTGTGCTCCTCCTCCATCTACGGCGGTACCTATAACCTCTTCGCCGTCACGATGAAGCGCATGGGCATCGACTTCACCTTCGTCGACCCCGACTGCACCGAGGCCGAGCTGGAGGCCGCCTTCCGGCCGGAGACCCGGGCCGTCTTTGGCGAGACCATCGCCAACCCCGCCCTCACCGTGCTGGACTTTGAGAAGTTCGCTAGGGCGGCCCACGCCCACGGCGTGCCCCTCATCGTGGACAACACCTTCGCCACCCCGGTGAACTGCCGCCCCTTCGAGTGGGGGGCCGACATTGTCACCCATTCCACTACCAAGTACATGGACGGCCACGCCAACGCGGTGGGCGGCGCCATCGTGGACTCCGGCCGGTTCGACTGGACAGCCCACGCCGACAAGTTCCCCGGCCTCACCACCTCGGACGAGAGCTACCACGGCGTGACCTACACCGAGCGCTTCGGCCTGGAGGGGGCCTACATCACCAAGGCCACCGCCCAGCTCATGCGGGACTTCGGCGCCATCCCCGCCCCCATGAACGCCTACCTGCTCAACGTGGGGCTGGAGACCCTGCCCCTGCGCATGGCCAGGCACTGTGAAAACGCCCTGGCCGTGGCCCGGTTCCTGAAGGGACACCCCAAGGTGAGCTGGGTGCGCTACCCCGGCCTGGAGGGCGACCCCTACTACGAGCGGGCCCGGAAGTACCTGCCGAACGGCACCTGCGGCGTGGTGTCCTTCGGCGTGAAGGGCGGCCGGGAAGCGGCCTCTAAGTTCATGGCGGGCCTGGAGCTGGCCTCCATTGCCACCCATGTGGCCGACGCCAAGACCTGCGTGCTTCACCCCGCCAGCACCACCCACCGCCAGATGAACGACGCCGAGCTGGCCGCCGCCGGGGTGTCCCCCGACCTGGTGCGCTTCTCCGTGGGCATCGAGGATGTGAACGACATCCTGGCCGACCTGGAAAAGGCCCTGGGGGGAGTATAAACAGGAAAAAATAAAATGCGCTCCCAAAACGGGAGCGCATTTTTTAGAAGAGAGGAGCGACTGCTATGGAATGGAGACGGCTGACACAGCCGGAGGAACCGGCGTTTGGAAGGGCGATGGCCCTCTACGAGGCCAGCTTTCCCCGCCACGAGCAGCGGCTGCCCGATGAGCAGCGGGCCGTCCTGTCCCACCCGGAGTACCACTTTACCCAGCTCTTTGACGGGGCGGAGTTCGTGGGGCTGCTGCTCTACTGGGAGGCGGAGGACTTCCGCTATGTGGAGCATTTCTGCGTCCGTCCGGAGCTGCGGGGCCGCCGCTACGGCGCCAAGGCGCTGGAGGAGCTGGGCCGGGATGGGAAAACCGTGGTACTGGAGATCGACCCGCCGGTGGACGAGATCGCACGGCGGCGGCAGGGCTTCTACCAGAGGTGCGGCTTCGCCGTCAACCCCTATCCCCACGTCCATCCCCCCTACCGGCCGGAGTACCCGGGCCATGAGCTGGTGGTGCTCTCCAGCCCCCGGGCGCTGCCCCCGGCGGAGTACGGGGCGTTCGCGTGTTACCTGAGCGCGGTGGTGATGGCCTGAGGGGCGGGCTCTGGCCGGGCGCGCCGGAGGGAGCGGCTGAAGCGCAGGCTGACGAGGAGAACGGCCCCCTCGGCGGCGGGGAAGGCCAGCCATACGCCGGTGAGGGCCAGCAGGGCGGCCAGCAGCAGGGCGGCGGCCACGATGGACACAAAGCCCCGGAGCAGGGAGAGCCGGAGGGAGCGGCCGGGGTGCTCCGCCGCCCCCAGGAAGGAGGCGGTGATCAGGTTCAGCCCGGCAAAGGGAAAGCCCAGAAAGTAGAGCCGCAGGCCCTGCTCCGCCATCTGCTGGAGCGCCGGATCTCCGTCCCGGTTGAAGAGGGACACCAGCGGCCCGGCGGCGAAGAAGGCCAGCGCGGCCATGCACAGCCCCGCGCACAGGGCCAGCCCCAGGGCCATGCGGCACAGGGTGCGCACCCCGGCGGCGTCCCCCCGGCCGTGGGCCAGGCTGACCAGGGGCTGGACGCCCTGATTGACGCCGGTGAAGAGAGCGAGGGCCATCAGCGCCAGGTTGGCCACAATGCCGTAGGCCGCCACCCCCAGCGTCCCCGCCAGGCGGAGGGTCAGCAGGTTGAAGACCACCAGCACCAGGCCGGAGGAGCACTCGTTGAGAAAGGCGGCGCTGCCCAGCCCGGCCAGATCCGCCAGCGGCCGGAGGGCGGGGCGGAAGGGGCGCAGGCGGAAGCGGCTGCGGCGGGTGAGGATGTGCAGGGAGGACACGCACAGGCCCACTACCGGGGCGATGCCGGTGGCCAGGGCCGCGCCGAAGATGCCCATATCCATGGGGTAGAGGAACACATAGTCCAGCACAATGTTGGACAGGCTGCCCAGCAGCATGGCGGCCATGGCCAGCTTGGGATTGCCGTCGTTGCGCACGAAGGCGGTGAGAATGTGGTTGAGCAGGAAGCAGGGGGCAAAGAGGAGCACCGTGCGCAGATAGACCGAGCACATGGGCAGGATGGCTCCCTCCGCCCCCAGCAGGCGGGCCAGCGGCACGGCCCACAGCAGACCGGCCAGCGCCAGTAGCCCGCCCAGCGTCCCGCCGCAGGCCAGGGCGCGGGAGAAGGCGCGGTCGGCCCGTACTCCGTCCCCCTGGGTGCGGCAGATGGCGTACCGGGTGGCCCCGCCAATGCCCAGCATCAGCCCCAGCCCGTTGATGAGGCCGAAGACCGAGATGGCCAGGTTGAGGGCCGCCAGCCCGTCGGTGCCCAGCCGGTGGGCCACAAACAGGGTGTCGGCCAGGATGTAGCCGGACAGGCCCAGCGCGCCCAGCACATTCAGGCTCACATACTGGAAAAAGCTCCGCTTCACTCCGATCCCTCCTAAAAACGTCCCAGAGCGGCAAAAAACGTGCCTGGGCCGATTCCTTCTAAGACCTACGGAATCGGTTCAGGCACGTTTCACATTTATCCGGTGATAAACGGGAAGCCACAGGGCATTCATCTGTCGGGTATTAAGATAACAGAAAGACCGCCCCCTGTCAACCCCCCGGCTGTACCAGCTTTTTTTACCATTTGTTATTGCTCTGTAACTTGTCCGGGAAAACCAGGGGAGCTATAATACAAATAGGAATCGAATGTTGAAGGGAGTGTGTACCATGAAGCGAATACTGGCGCTGGGCCTCTGTCTGGCCCTGCTGTGCCCCGCCGCCCGGGCGGCAGAGGAGGCGAAGGGGTGGAGCCGGAGCGAGCCGGGCGGAGATTATGTGACCCTCCGGGTGCCCTGCCCCCAGGGGGAGGCCCTGGATTGGTCGGAGCAGACCCTCCTCGCGGTGCGGTACGCCGACACGGGGGAGCCAGTGCCCCTCACCAGCGACTACCAGCAGGGCTGGCTCTTCGCCACCGTCCCAGCGGAGGAGGCGGAGCGGCCCCTGGAGGTCTTTCAGGGGGAGGAGCACCGCTTCCCCGACTGCATCACGGTCTGGAAGGGGCACGAGTACTACAACGACCCCGGCGGCGCAAAGGAGCTGTATCTCCGGGGAGTGCTCCAGGGGGATCACGCGGGCAATCTGACCCCCGACGCCGCCCTGACGCGGGCGGAGGCCTTCGCCCTGATCTGCCGCCTGCTGTCCCTGGAGCCCGGCGGCGACCCCGGCTACGCCGACGCGGAGCCCGGCGACTGGTATTATGATACCGCCTCCGCCGCCCGGGCCGGCAGACTGGCGGCGGAGGACGCCTATTTCCACCCCGACCGGCTGGTGACCCGGGGAGAGCTCACCGTCATGGCTGCCCGGGCCATGGAGGCGGTGGGCTGGCTGACCATACCGGAGGGGGGAACGGCGGCGGAGCTGACTCTGGTCGATGCCGGGGAGATTCCGGACTGGGCTTTAGCGCCCTATCTGGCCTTTGATAAACAGGGCCTGGGCATCTTCACCCAGCGGTCCACCGGAGAGACCGACCCGGTCTACGGGGAGCCCGGAGTGGAGGAGCTGGCAGAGTGGGACAGGCCCGCTACCCGGGGCGAGGCGATCACCTTCCTGGACGACGCCCGTACCCGCCTGCCCTGGTACCCCACCCAGACGGCCATCGACTGGGGCTTTGACGAGACCATGCCCGTCGTCGACGGCTCCACCTCCACCTACCCCTATACCAGGGCGGTGTACGGGGCGCTCTTCTGGAATTATGACAACCATCCGCAGTTCCCGGAGAGCCACTCCAAGAGCCATGAGTCCTACGAGCGGCTCATCAACGGGGAGGTGGACGCCCTCTTCGCCGCCACCCTGCCCTCGGAGGAGCTGAAGGCCCAGGCGGAGGCGGCGGGGGTGGAACTGGAGTACATTCCCATCGCCTATGACGCCATGGTGTTCTTCACCAACGCGGAGAACTCTGTCACCGGGCTGACCCAAAAGCAAATACAGGACATATATGTGTACGGGAAATATACGAATTGGAATCAGATAGGCGGCCCGGATGCGGAGCTGCTACCCTACCGCCGCAACACCGACAGCGGCTCCCACGCCCTAATGGAGCAGTATTTCCTGGAGGGCGGAAAGCTCTCCCTCAGCCCCGACGTGCACAATGTCCTCACCTCCTACGCCATGTCCTCCGCCCTCACCGATGTGGCCGGGGCCATGACCACCGACCCCCTGGCTTACGCCATGGGCTATAGTGTGTACTATTATTATGTAAATAGCTATTGGCTCCTGGGCGACGCGGGCGGAGGGGAGCTCAAGCTGCTGGCGGTGGATGGGGTGCTCCCCTCGGATGAGACCATCGCCGACGGAAGCTACCCCCTGGCGGGGTACAACTACCTGGTGCTCCGGGCCGGCGAGCCGGAGGACGCCCCCGCCCGGCGGCTGGCGGAGTTCATGGTGAGCGAGGCGGGCCAGACCTGCGTGGGCAGCGCGGGCTTCGGCCCCCTGTCCTCGGGCCCCCAGGCGGACTTCCAGCGGGAGCAGCCGAACCAGAGCGTGGACGCCGTCTTTCCCGCTGGGCCTGGCTATGTGGTTCTTTCCTGGGATGAGGCCCACACCACCCTCCGGGCCAGCGGTCTGGAGCGGAGCGGGACGGACGGCCGCTGGCATGAGCTGACCGCCAACGAGTGCCCCGCGCCGGAGCCGGGCAAACTCTCCGCCGCCCGGCTGGGCCCCGGGGGCGGCACCGTGATCTTCGGCGCGGTGGGCGGTGAGCAGGGGGACAGCCTCACCGTCCGCCTCACCTATGGAGGCGGGCAGAGCCTGACCCAGCGGGTCTATCCCGGCCAGACCTTCCACTTCCAGCTGGAGGGCAGCCCCGCGCTGGAGAGGCTGGAGCTGCTCCAGGGCGGACAGGTGCTGGACGGCTGTACCGGGCTTTCGTAGTGATTTGTGAAGCCGCGGCGGAAGGGGCAAACAACGTG
>ENA-UONQ01001971-UONQ01001971.1-human-gut-metagenome-genome-assembly--contig:-CS26-NODE-1971-length-15577-cov-14.961474_pt1 | contig 15577 bp, 13 predicted proteins | sample MGYA00242460_ERZ724007 | MGnify/ENA metagenome assembly ERZ724007
ACAGTACTTGTTCCTTTGAATAGCCAAACTCCATAATTTGTTTCCTCCTTAAAAATCGGCAATAATTTTGTTATTATTCTAACAAATAACTATATGAGCAAAAACCGTGCCAACGATAATTTCCCATTGTTTTCACACTTTTTTTGGAAAATTCGCTGGTTTTTTGTCAGAATAAATGTTAGAATACTTGTAACTTTTTGTATTATAACACTTTTTCTAACAAAACGAAAGGGGTATTTGCCCATGAAATTGACAAAAGAGCTGTTTTTTTCTTCCAATTTGATACATCAGATCCTGGACAACACCAACGGAGGCATAAATGTGGTGGATACAGACGGGATTTTAGTATATGTCAACAATGTTTCAGCCAATTATCTGAACCAAAAGCGGGAAAATATGATCGGAAAACACATTTCCCAATTTTATCCTGCCGCCGTTCTTCTAACAGTGTTAGAAAATCATCGTCCCATTCTGGATAAAAAAATCCATCTGGTGCCCCCCAATAAATATGTGGTAAATTCCTATCCTATTTTTATGGACGGGGAATTTATGGGGGCATATTCCATTTTCCAGGACATTCAGGAGATTGACCAGCTCAACAGCAAAATCAAGCATCTGGAAATGCAGGTAAGTCTGACAAAGCCCGAAGCCGATTTCCAGCACGTTGTCCACATGGGCACCATGCAGAACATCTACAAGCAGGCAAAAAAAATCGTTGGCTCTTTGGGCGGCCCCCGTCACTCCATCATCACAGGGGAGTCCGGCACCGGCAAAACCATGCTGGCAAACCTCATTTATAACTATGCCAAACAGATTGGCGTTATCGGCAAAAACACGCCTTTTATCGAAATCAACTGCGCCCAGTTCACCAACCCAGACATTGCAGCCATGGAAATTTTCGGCTCCGTGGAAGGTGCTTACACCGGTTCCAAAAAGAAAAAGGGGCTGTTCGAGCAGGCAAACGGCGGCATCCTCTTTCTGGATGAAGCCCACACCATCGAAAATTATCAAAACCTACTATTAAAAGCCATTGAGTCCGGCAAAATCCGCCGCATTGGTGACACAAAGGAAATCGACATCAACGTCATTGTCATTGCCGCTTCCACCAAAAACCTCCACGAGGTGTTCCTGCCGGAATTGTACCAAAGACTTGCTCAGTATGAAATGCACCTGCCTGCTTTGCGGGAGCGTTCTCTTGCGGAAAAAGAAAATCTCTTCCGTCATTTTGTCATGCGGTATGAAAACGCCGTTTGGGAAGCCCGACACATTCGCTACCACGTAATTTTCACACCGGAAGCGAAACATGCCATCCTCAACGCCGTTTACCCCAGAAACATCCGTCAAATGCGTGACGTCATCAATTACAGCATCGACGCATCTTCCCCGCTGATTGAAGACATCGGGGAAAAAACAGAAATCACCACAGTGGTGGATATGGAACACATTCCCTTTGAAGCCGCAGAACAGCCGGAAACAGTGGAAAACAGCGAACCTGCCGCACCGGATGACAAAATCACCGACCAGATTGCTCAGTTTATCCAAGAACAGAATGCCAGCGGTCTTGGTCCCCGAAAAATTGCCCGTCAGCTGGAAGCCATGGGATTTCCCATTCCTTATTATAAAGTGGCTTATTTCCTGAAAAAAAATCCCTCTGCCAAAGAGGCAGAAACTGCGAGGAAACCATCCCTCATTTAAGGTAAACTGAAATTGTCATTGACAAAGACAAATAAGGAGGAAACCACATGGACTGGATAGACAAATGGAATGAAGCCCTGGAAATGCTGGAAAAAAGCCTGACTGCGGAAATTTCTCTGGATGACATTGCCAGAACCGCCTGCTGTACAACCTTCCACTTTCAGCGTATGTTTTCCTATCTGGCAGATATGCCCCTTTCGGAATATATCCGCCGCCGGAAAATGACAAAAGCCGCCTTTGATTTGCAGAGGGGCGCAAAAGTCATTGACGTGGCGCTGAAATATGGATACCGTTCCCCAACGGCGTTCACACGGGCATTTCAGAGCATCCACGGCATCACCCCATCCCAAGCCAAGGCAAAAGGCGCGCCCCTGAAGGCTTTCCCGCCCATTCGGTTTCAAATGACCGTCAAAGGAGTGACTGCATTGGATTATCGTATAGAAGCAAAAGGTCCCCTGCGCATTGCGGGGATTTACACACCATTGGAAAAAGACATGGAGAAAAATTTCCAGACTGTACCTGCTTTCTGGCAAAAAGCTGCGGCAGACAATATCCTGCCGAAACTGATAAGCATCATGGAAATGCCTGCGGTGCTGGGAATTTCCGCCTGTCAGGAAGAAGAATGGAAATACTGGATTGGCGTCTGCACTTCCAAAGAAGTGGAACCGCCCCTGGAAATGCTGGAACTGCCTGCTGCCACATGGGCAATCTTCCCCGGTACAGGTCCTATGCCAAAGGCGTGTCAGGAATTGGAGAAACGGATTTTCACGGAATGGCTCCCCAATTCCGGCTATGAATACGGAAAAGGGGCAGATATAGAGGTCTACTATAACGCAGACCCTGCGGATTCTGTATTTGAAATCTGGATTCCCGTTGTGAAAAAAGCAGAACATATTTAAGGAAGCAAAAGGCATGTACCTGTTTTGTCAAATCAAGGCGCATGCCTTCCGTTTTTGTCGCCTCTGGAAGGATTTTCCCGTTTTTTCTGGACTTTTTCAGCCTTTGCGTGATATAGTATCATAGAAAAACGGGATAGAACCCAACTTTTGTGGGAAAACTATCTTTGGAAAAGGGAGATTTTGCAATGGAACTGCACGCCATAGAATATGAAGGCATTCCAATTGAATACGAACTCATCCGCAAAGACGTGAAGTATATCAACCTGCGGGTAAATAAACATGGACAGGTAGTTGTGTCCGCCGCCAAACGGGTACCTTTTTCCGTCATTGAAGAATTCGTCCAGTCCAAAGCCCTTTGGATCATCAACCATCTGGCAGAAGTGGAAAAAATCCGCATGGCACAGCCCTCCGGCGCCATGTATGACGGCAAGACTCTGTATTATCTGGGAGAACCCTATACCCTCCACATCGCCCAGGGACTGCGGCAGATTCAGCGTTCCGAAAATATCATTTATATGTCTACTTTCCAGACGGATTCCGTGGGACTGCGGTCTGAATATCTGGATTGGCTTCGGGAACAGGCGGCTGGGACATTTACAAAACTTCTGGACGAAATCCACCCCAAAGTGAAAGACTATGGCATCCCCTATCCCAAAATCCAGGTACGAAACATGCGGAGCATTTGGGGCAGCTGTACCGTGGAAACCCAAAGTATCCGCCTGAATCTCCAGCTGATGAAGGCAGACCCGGATTGTATCCGTCAGGTCATTTATCACGAATTGGCGCATTTCCGCTTTGCCGACCATAGCAGACGGTTCTATGCCCTGCTGACAGAATGGATGCCCAACTGGAAGGAATGCAAAGAACGTCTGGAAACCATGTACAAAGATGGCGTATAAAAATCCATACTATTTTCCGAAAAAATATTGACAAAGTCATTTATTCATGGTATATTATCAGTTGAAGTTAATATTGACGCGGAGTAGAGCAGTCCGGTAGCTCGTCGGGCTCATAACCCGGAGGTCGCAGGTTCAAATCCTGTCTCCGCAATTCTAGAAAAAGCATCATGCAAAAGCATGGTGTTTTTTTATTTTAAGACTGCGACCGACGGGTTCCCGGGGCTTTGGGTGCGACCGCTGCCGGGGGCAGATAAAGGGAGCAGCCAAAGGCGAAGAAACAGGGAGTCTGCCGACCGACTTACAGGAGGGAGAGCAGACGACCATGTAAGAAAGGAAATCTCTTTTCCCTTGGAAAAGACCGAAAAAGCCGTCTGCATCATCTCCCTCGTTACACAAAGTGCAAGGTCGGAAGCTGATAAGCGCAGACGGCTTTTTCTGATGAGGTGGGCTTTCGCAGGTTCAAATCCCTGCACCCCGAAGAAAACGGGGACGCCGCAGGCGGCTTTGCAAAGCAAAGTGCTTGACCCCTGCACCCCGAAGAAAACGGGGACACCGCAGGCGGCTTTGCAAAGCAAAGTGCTTGACCCCTGCACCCCGAAGAAAACGGGGACGCCGCAGGCGGCTTTGCCCAGCAAAGTGCTTGACCCTCTCCGCAATTCATAAAAAGACACCATACACGAAAGTGTATGGTATTTTTTCGTTTATAACCGTCACATCCCCTAATTTTTTCTTCCTATTATTTCCATCCCATTTTTTCTCTCTGTTTCCGGAACTTTCCCCTCCCCTTTCCCGTCTATTATTTGATACGCCCTTAACACAATTGTATTTTCCTTCCTTTTTCCTTATAATGGAGTCATACACAACCCAACACAAAGGAGGGACTTCCATGAAACTGACTGTTTTAATGGATAACCATACAGAAATCGACGTTTACCATCTGGGAGAACCTGCCGTTTCTTACTGGCTGGAAGCAGATGGCAAACGCTTTTTATTCGATACGGGCTATTCTGACGCTTTTTTGAAAAACGCCAAAGCCATGGGCATTGATTTGACCACGGCAGATGCCATTCTGCTTTCTCATGGGCATAACGACCACACTGGCGGTCTGCCTGACCTGCTGGCACTGCCTTTTTCCAAAAAGCCACGGCTCATTGCCCATCCCCATGCCCTGCTGCCCAAACAGTGGGACGGCATGGACATTGGCAGTCCTCTGTCTATGAAAGAATTGCAGGCAAAAGCCATGCTGGAATTTGCCGAAGCGCCCTTGTGGCTCACAGACCACCTTGTTTTTCTGGGAGAAATTCCACACACTGTAGACTTTGAGCCTGCCTATGCCATCGGCGAAACCATCATTGACGGACAGACTGTTCCCGACATCATCGACGACGACACAGCACTGGCTTATGTGACAGACGCAGGTATTTACATCATCACCGGCTGTTCTCACGCCGGCATCTGCAACATCATACAGTATGCCAAAGCTGTCACAGGCAAGACAAAAGTACTGGGGCTTCTGGGTGGGCTGCATCTGATGGAAGAAAATGAGCGGAGCCAAAAAACCGTTGATTTTCTGGCAAAAGAACAGATTTCTGCGCTGTATCCCTGCCACTGCACGGCTTTTCCTGTGCGGGCAGCACTTCACGCCGTTTCCCCTATACAGGAAGTTTCTGTTGGTATGACACTGGAATGGGAATAAGGAGGAAACATCATGAAAAAAGAATCTCTTTTTGCTGCCATTGACCAGCGGCAGGCGGAAATCCTGTCTTGGGGCGACGCTTTTTTTGACTGCGCGGAACTGGGTTTTCAGGAAGTGAAAACAGCTGCCGCCATCACAGCCCTGTTAGATCAATGGAATATTCCCTATGAATCCGGCATTGCCATGACAGGCATCCGTGTTACATTGGGCAGCGGTTCTCCCCATATTGCCTTTGTCAGCGACATGGACGCACTGCCCTGCAAAAGCAAAAATGGCACGGTCCATTCCTGCGGGCACAGCATCCAGACTACTTTGGCGCTGACACTGATTCGTGCGCTGGCTGACTGCGGTCTTCCGAAGAAAAACAGTGGACGTATCAGTTTTTTCTTCACACCAGCAGAAGAATTCATTGATTTTACTTTCCGTGACCAATGCATTGCCGAAGGCAAAATTCGTTATCGCTCCGGCAAGCAAAACATGATCGCAGAAGGATACTTCGACGATGTGGACTGTGTGCTTTCTGCCCACGCCAACGGCGAAACAGAGTATCTGTTCGACATCAATTCCACACTGGCAGGCTTTCTGGCGAAAAAAGCCGTCTTTCTTGGCACAGCGTCCCACTCCGGGGCAGCGCCCCATCTGGGCAGAAACGCCCTCCACGGCGCGGTACTGGCACAGAACGCACTTGCTTTTCTGAAAGACCGCTTCCCTGCCTCTGCCGGTTTACAGCTGCATCCGGTCATTACGGAAGGCGGCGGCACAGTCAACATCATTCCCGACCGGACGGTCATGGAAACTTACATCCGTGCCAATGACAACGCCACACTGTTTGCCGCAGAGGAACAAGTGGAACAGTGCATCCATCACTGCGCTGCCGCTCTGGGATTAGGCTGCGAAACAGAAACCACCCCCGGTTATCTGCCCTTACGCCAGTCTGCAGAAATGAATGAAATGGTGCTGGAAAACATGCTGCTTTTCTGTGAGGAAGATCAGATTCTGCGGAATGTGGTTTCTGGCGCTTCCGGTGACATTGGCGATCTGGGATTTTTGCTGCCTGCGGTGCAGATGGGCTTTTCCGGTATAAAAGGGCAGTTCCACAACGACAATTTCACCATTGCCGACAAAGAAAACTGCTACATCCGTACAGCTAAGGTGCTGGCAGGCACCCTCTTTGACCTGCTGCAAAAGCCAATGCATCAGCCTGCGGATTTTGCGGCAAAAAAAGAAAAATACTTGAAACAGCTGGAAAAAAGACAAAATCTGGAAATCTTTACAGAATCTTGACACACTTTTTATAAAACTTAAAAAATTTGAAAAGGTTTTTCTGCGCTTTCATGGTATAGTAATAGTAGGACAGTATCCTACAAACGTCGTTGGTATACATACAACTCGTTTACAAATTGTGAGAAAAAATAAGATATTTAGGATATTTCATATTTTGAGAAGGAATGGGAGGTTTTGGATATGAAACGTTTCCTTACATTGGCAACCACTGCCGCCCTTGTACTGGGCAGCACAAATGCAGTTGCTTTCGGTTCCACTTTTGCAGATATTAACAATGTGCCTTGGCCCGGTGCCGCTACATTCATCGAAGAAGCAGCTTCTTTGGGGCTTATGAGCGGCTACACCGAAAACGGCAAAAAATACTGCAAACCCCGCAACAACGTGACTTACTGCGAAGCAACACAGCTCATGTACTCCATCATGAAAACATACTACAAACAGAACGTCACAAACGATACCATCACCAAATGGAAACCCATTATGGATGCGTACAAAATCCCCTCTTGGGCATATAACGCTGTGGCATACGCCCTGGACAAAGGCATCTTGGTTACAAGCGACCTGACAAAATTCATGAAAGGCACCACACAGCAGAACGCCAATAGAGAAGACGTAGGCGTGATTTTCGGCAAAGCTCTGGGCAAAGTTTACACCGTAGATATGGATGCGAAGCTTACTTTCAAAGACGCTGCTTCCATCTCCAAATCTGCTGTGCCCTATCTGGATCTGCTCTATGACAAAAACATCATGGTAGGTGATGATTACAACAACTTCAATCCCAAAGTAAACATCAACCGTTCCGAAATGGCAGTCCTTTCCGTAAAGACATATAAACTGCTCACCGGCAGCAGCACAGGAGGCAGCACCACCACAAAACCGGAAACACCTTCCAGCGGCTCTGTAACCGGTACCGTTGTGACCACTTCCGTACTGGAAAACGGTGACCTGTTCTGCAGCGTAAAGACTACTACAGGCACTGGTCTGAACCTCTTTGGTGAAAAAGGCACTGCGAAAGCTTATTATGACGGTCAGGAAATCGATTTCTCCGAAATCGGCAGCGGTGACAGCGTCACATTGACTTATAGTGGTGACAGCATCAAATCCATCACTGTTACAAAATCTGTCAACGGCATTGGCTCCAAACAGACCTTTGAACTGGTGGATATGAGCTCCAACAAGATCACTGTCAAAGACGGTTCCAAAGAAAAAACATATACCATGACCGACGATGTGAAGGTATATCTGGATGACAAATCCACAACACCTTCCCGCATCTTCAGCGCACTGGACAACGGCGACGACTTCACCGTTACCATCTATCTCAATGCTGACAACGAAGTCACAAAATTGTATGCCGTTACCCAGAACGACAACCCGAAATCCGGTCTGCTGACAGATCTGGATGATGACGAACTGACAATCAAATCCAACGGCAAATCTTATGACTACGATGTGGACAGCGATGTAGATGTCAAAGACGAACTGACAGATTATTCTTTCAGCGATCTGAAAAAATACTATGATGATACAGATTTCTATGTAACACTGACCACAGACAGCAAAAATGTCGTTACAAAAATCACTGTCAACTATGCGGAAGACGAAGTCAACGGTGTATTGACAGACGTAACATCCAGAAAAATCACCATCGAAGCCCAGGGCGACAGCTATACTTATGATCTGGACACTGACGTAGATGTCAAAGTAGACGGCAAGAGCAAAGACATCGACTTCCTGAAAGAAAACCACGAAGAAACCTCTTACCGTGTTTCCCTGACACTGAACCGCGATGATGATGTTACCGACATCGTTGCCATCGAAGAATCCATGGGCGAATCCAAAGGTATCATCAAAAAGATCAGCAGCGATGAGATCGAAATCAGAAACGATGACGGCGAAACCTATACTTATGACCTGCTGGAGGATACAGACGATATCGACGTTACCCTCAACGGCAGCTCTTCTGACTTTGACGAACTGAAAGATCAGTACAAAAAATATGATTATGAAGCACAGCTTTCCTTCAAAAACAAACAGGTTTCCAAGATTGTAGCAGTCAACACAGAAGCCGACGAAGGGGAACTGCGCAAACTGAATGAAGATGAAATCACCATCCGCGTAGACGGCAGCAACTTTACTTATGATCTGGATAAAGATGTGGAAGTCACACTGGAAGGCGACGACTACACCCTGTCCAAACTCATCCGTGACTTCAAAGATTATGAAAACTTTGATGTCAAACTGAAATTCAACAGCTCCAAGAGCAAAGTAACAGAAATCGAAGCAGACTACGCTTCCTCCAAACGTGAAGTGGAAGGCGATCTGGACGGTATTTCTTCCTCTTGGATCAAAGTAGACGGCGAAAAATATTATCTGTCTGACGATTTTGACAAAGACGATGATGTATACGGCGACGCAAAAGACTATGATGATCTGGATGATAAATATGATGATGGCGACGGCACCGACTTCGTCATTGAACTGAAATTGAACAGCAGCGGCGAAGTTATCCGCATTGACGCAACCGAAGACTAATGCGACTTTTCCCAAACTGTGACATCAAAAATAATGTTTTTTGATGCGGCTTCATAAAAAACACAAATAGCCGGAATCCTTATACCATAAAGGGTTCCGGCTATTATTGTTTCTGCGGATTATTTTACAGGAAACGCTCCCCTTCTCTCTCATTGGCAAAACGTCATTTCCGCAAAAACAAATGTCTTTTTATTCAGCTTTACCAATGAAAGCTTGATTTTTTTCAAAAAAATGAAAGAGTATTACCAATTTACTTTAGTCTGATAACGTGATAAAATGATAAAGAATTCAGCGATGAAACATTTTAGGGAAAAAATCAATAGAAAAAAGGAGAGATTTGAGTATGAAAAAATATCTTGCTTTGTTTTTGACTATGGCAATGTCCGTTGGTGTACTGACTGGCTGCGGCGGCGGCAACGAAGAGCCCGCTGCAACTGACGGCGCAGATACAGCGGAACGCACCACATTTACAGTAGGCTTTGACGCAGAATATCCTCCTTACGGCTTCAAAAACGACGCTGGCGAATATGTTGGCTTCGACCTGGATCTGGCTCAGGAAGTATGTGACCGCAACGGCTGGGAACTGATCAAACAGCCCATCGACTGGAGTTCCAAAGATATGGAACTGAACAGCGGCACTGTTGACTGTCTGTGGAACGGCTTCACCATGACAGGCAGAGAAAGCGAATATACTTTCTCCGAACCTTATGTAGACAACAGCATCGTATTCGTTGTTCGTCAGGATTCTGACATCCAGACAAAAGAAGATCTGGCTGGCAAAATCGTCATCACACAGGCTGGTTCCTCTGCACTGACAGCTCTGACCAACACAGAAGACAATGACGAAAACCTGGCTCTGGCAGCTACTTTCGCTTCTCTGGAACAGACACCCGATTACAACAGCGCATTCATGAGTCTGGAAACAGGTGCTGTTGATGCCATCGCCGTTGATATCGGTGTTGCACAGTATCAGCTGACCAACCACAGCGATAAATTCCGTCAGCTGGAAGAACCCCTGTCCACAGAACAGTATGCCATCGCCTTCAAACTGGGCAATGAAGAACTGAGAGATCAGGTTCAGGCTACACTGGACGAAATGGTAGCAGACGGCACATTTGATGCAATCGCAGCAAATTACGCAGATTACAACCTGGATCAGATGGTTTGCCTTGGCAAAGAATAATCAAATATGATACAATACAAGGGCGTGCGGACAATGTTCCGCACGCTTCTTCCCTGTTTATGACACTGTCTTTCCTTTGAAAGCCTTTGTCCGCACAGGGAGGCTGACATAAAGAAATGGGCTTCCCGTTTTCTTATGTGAGCGCAAAGCGCCAAAACAAAGAAAGGACGAAACAATTTTATGGATGCACAAACCCTTATGAACATCACACAACAACTGGCTGTGGGACTTCTGGATTCCTGCAAAATCTTTTTCCTGACACTGTTATTTTCCATGCCTCTGGGGCTGTTGGTAACCTTTGGGCGCATGTCTAAATGGGCGCCGCTGAAATTCCTTGCGCCCCAAACACTGGTTGAAAAGCTGAAACTGGCACAGTCCGCAGAAGGCAAGGCGGAAAACCTGCCTATGGGCACACGGTTTGCAGGCGGTCTGTTCTTCTTCAAACCCATCCAGTGGATCATCAAAGTGTTCATTGCTATTCTGCGTGGTACACCTCTGATGCTGCAGCTGTTTGCCGTTTACTACGGCCCTTACTACCTGTTCGGTATTCCCATCACCAATGAATATCGTTTCACTGCAGTTATCATTGCGTTCTCCATCAACTATGCCGCTTACTTTGCGGAAATCTACCGCGCCGGCATCGAATCCATTCCTGTGGGACAGTATGAAGCAGCTACTGTGCTGGGCTACAACAAAGTCCAGACTTTCCTGCGCATTGTCTTCCCTCAGATGTGCAAACGGATCATGCCCCCTGTAACAAACGAAACCATTACACTGGTCAAAGATACATCCTTTGCCTTCGTTATTTCCTATCCGGAAATGTTCACCATCGCAAAGCAGATCTCTGCGGCACAGACCACCATCATGCCTCTGATCATCGCTGGTGTGTTCTACTTCATCTTCAACGGCATCGTTGCCTTTGTGATGGATAAGACCGAAAAGAAAATGAATTATTATCATTAAGGAGGCAGCCATGAAATTACTGGAAATCAATCACTGCAATAAAAAATTCGGGGACAACGAAGTCCTCAAGGATATCTCCCTTTCTGTAGAAGAAGGACAGGTTGTGAGCATCATCGGACCTTCCGGCTCCGGTAAATCCACACTGCTGCGCTGCGCAACACTGCTGGAAACCATGGACGGCGGTGACCTGATTTATCTGGGAGAATACACAGCAAAAGCTGACGAAACAGGCAAATCCATTTACGGCACCAAAGCCGAACTGCAAAAGGCAAGACAGCACTTTGGTCTGGTGTTCCAGAACTTCAACCTGTTTCCTCATTACTCCGTACTGAAAAACATCACAGAACCCCCCATCCTCATCGGCAAACGCCCCAAAGACGAAGTTTACGCCGAAGCAAGAGAACTGCTGAAAAAAATGGGTCTGGCAGATAAAGAAGATGCTTACCCTTACCAGCTTTCCGGCGGTCAGCAGCAGCGTGTATCCATTGCCCGCGCATTGGCAATGAAACCGAAAATCCTGTTCTTCGACGAACCCACTTCTGCTCTGGACCCGGAACTGACAGGGGAAATCCTGCACGTTATCAAAGAACTGGCAGCAGAACACATGACCATGGTCATTGTTACCCACGAAATGAGCTTTGCCCGTGACGTATCCGACCACATCATTTTCATGGACGGCGGCGTCATTGTGGAAGAAGGGGAACCCAAAGAACTCATCAACAACCCCAAACAGGAACGTACCAAAGCATTCCTGAGCCGCTTCCAGGCATAAGGAGGCACTATGGAACTCCAATTTGTGAAAGTAAGTCCAAACGAAAATATGACACTGCTTATCGAAAGCCCTGTGCCCAGAAGTCAGCATCTGGCAGTGGCAAAGGCACTGATTTCCTACGGCAGTGTTTACGCGGAACAGGCGGGATACATCGAGGAACCGGAAAACAAAGCAGCCTGCGCCCGTCTGCAAATGATGGCAGGAGAATTCTGCGGCAACGCCACCCTTTCTCTGGGGGCATACCTGTTCTCCAAGGAGCATCCCCAAACAGGCGCAGAAAAAAACTTCCTGTTAGAAGTATCCGGCGCAGACAGCCTCATCGACTGCCATATGAAAAAAGAAGCTGACGGCTATCTGGGACAGCTTTCCATGCCCATGCCTGCGAAGATTGCCACAGAAACCTATGTGCTGGACGGCGTTTCCTATGAACTGGAAACGGTCTATCTGCCGGGCATCACCCACATCATCGTTCCCAAGGCTCTTTGGGGCGAAAAGGCACGGGAAAAGGCAGAACAGGCGACAGCAGCATGGGAAAATCAGATTGCTGAAGAAGCCTTTGGTATTCTGCTTTTTGACGAAACAGAAATGACGCTGGAACCGCTGGTATGCGTCAAAAACGCCTCTCTCGTATGGGAAAGAGGCTGCGGCAGCGGCACAACAGCCCTTGGTGCGGCTCTGGCAACCAAAAAACAAGATTCCCTTTCTCTGGGATTGAAACAGCCCGGCGGCATTATGTACATCGACGCTGACTGGAAAGATGGCTGCCTGCATTCCCTGACATTGACGGTTCATGTAAAAATCGTCGCAGCAGGTACTGCCTATCTAGAATCTTTCTAACAAAAACATATGAAAAACAAGCAAAACCGGAAACCCATATCAATGGATTTCCGGTTTTTTTACGTGTCAGAAAATCATCCGATTTTCCAAAAATCAGGGATTAGGGCCCGGCTGACCCGGTAGGACCGGTAGCACCTGTTTCACCTGTTGCGCCGGTAGGTCCCGTTGCACCTGTTTCGCCTGTTGCGCCCGTAGGTCCTGTGGGACCTGTTTCACCGGTGGCTCCTGTTGCGCCGCCTTCCCCGGTAGGACCAGTTGCGCCTGTTGCACCACTTTCCCCAGTAGGTCCTGTTGCGCCTGTTGCACCACTTTCCCCAGTAGGTCCTGTTGCGCCCGTTGCACCACTTTCCCCGGTAGGTCCCGTAGGTCCCGTTGCGCCAATTTGACCAGTAGGTCCTGTAGGTCCTGTTTCACCGGTAGGTCCAGTAATGCTCAAGCCCGCAATGCCGGTAGGTCCTGTGGGACCAGTTACGCCGATGCCTGTTGCACCTGTTGCACCCGTTGCGCCTGTTGCTCCTGTTGCACCCGTTGCGCCGGTAGGTCCTGTAATACCGCCACCTGTGCCGGTTGCGCCCGTTGCACCGGTGGGACCTGTAGAGCCGTTTATTTATGCACAACATTAGATTTTCCTCTGTGTTGAGTAGGCAAGCCGTTAGATTGCCTTATTCTCAATCACTCGGATAACGTTGTGGTTATTCTCGATGTAATCAATAATTCGCTGGTACTCGTCGGCAAAATTGAAGTCAACCGTTATTTCCCCGTTCTCATGCACCCAAACCGCTTTTATGAGTTCAACCATAATCCCGCGGTTAAGGCTCTGAATGTTTTTGTATTTCAGAAAGGCGGTTAGATACGGGTCGTCGGTTCCGATACCATCAGCCATTACCTGCATTTCCTCTTTCAGATAGGAGATGTTCGCTTCAAGCTGTTGTATCTGTTCTGCAATCTTGCCTTTCAAGCGGCGGTATTCCTCTTTGGTAATCTCGCCGCTTTTCCAATCAAGGTACAAGCTATCGGAAGCGTCATTGTACTGTTTTAGCTGCTTCTCTGCCTGTTTCAAGGAATGGGATAATCTCTTGTTTTCCCGGTTGATAACAGGCGCGTTGTTAATCCGTTCAATTTCTTCTGCAAGCCGATCTACAAGGGCAATTTGCATTTGCAACGCTGCCAATACCGCGTTTTCCAACTTGTCTTGCCGGATAGAATGTTTGCTGCAAATCTTCTTATCGGTGTAGCTGCGGCAAGAGTAGTAGGCAATATCGCGGGCGGTTTTGCGCCGCATGGCCTTTTTGCAATCCGCGCAACGGACAAAGCCGGACATGAGATAGACTTCCTGTTTGCCGGGGGCTGTCCTTGTGTCGCGCTTATGTAGGGCTTGCGCTTTCTCGAATGTTTCCCTGTCAATAATCGCTTCGTGTGTGTTGGGGACGACAAACCATTCTTCTTCGGGGACGTTGATCTGCTTGTGTACTTTGTAGCTTATTACGCGATTACGGCCTTGCACCATTACGCCCGTATAAACTTCATTTTGCAATATCCTTGCAATCGTGCTGGCAGACCACAAACCATCGTTTTTGTCGGAATTAGGGTTGTTATACTTAAAGCCTTTTTTCTTCTTATAGGCTTCGGGGTTCGGCTCTCCCATTTGGTTAAGCCGCTTTGCAATCCCCATTTTACTGTACCCCTCATTGACAAACCAATGGTAAATGCTTTTGACAACTTCCGCTGCTTCTTCATCTACAATCAAGCTGTTTTTGTCGTTTGGGTCTTTCTTGTAGCCATAAGGGGCAAACGCGCCTATGAACTCGCCGCGCTCCCGTTTCATCTTGAATGTTTTGCGGATTTCTTCGGAAGTGGTCGCGGCAAACTGCTCGTTGAACATTCCCCTAATAGGTACTTCAAGGCCGCTTGCAGAATGGGGATTTGCGTAAGTGTCAATAAATGGTGTGCCTGTGCAAATAAACCTTGCACCGTTAATGGGTATGAACTCCTCTAAAAACTTTTGCTGGTCGGCAAGGTTGCGGAAACCGCGTGCAAGGGATTTGATAATCATGCAGTTTACTTCTTTTCGGACAATGCAGCCCTCAAGCCGTTTGAAGTTTGGTCGCGCTGTGTCGGTGCCTGTCAATCCGTCGTCGGCAAACACGTCTACAATTACATAGGTTCCCGGCTCAAAATAGCTGTCTACAAAGTCGCGGAGTATCTTTTCTTGGTTGATAACACTCTCGCTTTCGTCCTCGTTGTCGTCCTCTCTGGATAGTCGAATGTATAGCCCAATTTTCCAAAACGGCTCTGCATAACTGCGTGCCATTTTGTCTTTGCGTATGCGGGGCATTATACCTCCTTTCCCCCTATAATTACGAGTTAATTATACCATTTTCGACCCGTAATCACAAGGTCTTTACCCGTAGGGTTAAGGGAAAGTCGGCGGTTATTTCAAACTTAAAAAGTAATCACACAATGATTGCTTTAGCGTTCTATCCTCTGCGACAAACCGTATTCTTACGGGCGTATCGCCGCAAAGAAAACAATATGGATTGACGATCTGCTCCAAGTAGCTTTGCATTTTCTTTGCTGCTGGCAAAGAACTGTCAATATGGATATTGCTAATATCAACCAAAGTGCTGCGGTCAACCTGTGTAATATCAACATTTCTCATTTGTTGAAGTTGTAACTTGGTAATCATCTTCTTTCCCTCCCGGTTAGCGGCATAGTACAGAATATGCGCTCCGGCTTGTACGATATGAGAAATAAGGCTGAAACGGGCGGTTGTTAGCTGCAACCTCACGGGAGTTTCACCCCGGCCCATGCTTA
>ENA-UONQ01001975-UONQ01001975.1-human-gut-metagenome-genome-assembly--contig:-CS26-NODE-1975-length-15518-cov-6.297743_pt1 | contig 15518 bp, 32 predicted proteins | sample MGYA00242460_ERZ724007 | MGnify/ENA metagenome assembly ERZ724007
TTCGTATGTGGAGAAATTGTTTAAGGAGCAGTAAATGATAAGTGAGACAGAAATCAGAAAGGCTATATCGCTTCTTAAAACGGAGAATCAGCTTTTTGAGGTAAGAGTAATTTATAACAGTAAGCAGATGTACAGTGGGTACTTCAAGACTGCTGATGACCTGATAAAAGCATTTAACAAAGACATCCGGGATTATGCTAACTGCAATATATACATAACACTGAATAGCCTGAATGAAGCTTGCTACAGTAGGGAGCAACAGAATTTCTTTAAGAAAAATGCAAAAGCTACTTCGAGTGACAATGATGTTGTTGGCTATGATTGGCTGTTCATTGACGTAGATCCTAAGCGACCAACCGGAACATCTTCCAGTGATGATCAGGTAACAGCTGCAAAAGAAATCGGAAATAAGGTTTATTCCTTTATGAAAAATATTGGTTTCTATGATCCGTTATTTGGGTTCAGCGGAAATGGCGTTCATTTACTGTACCGAGTGAAAATGAAAAATTCAGATGAAAATAGAGAGCTGATAAAGAAGTGTCTGAATGTACTGGATATGTACTTTTCTGATGATGAAATTCAGATTGACTTGAAAAATTTCAATCCGGCAAGGGTGTGTAAGCTGTACGGAACGCAGGCACAAAAAGGTGCGAACACAGAAGAAAGACCACACCGAATGAGTATGGTTATTGGCGATCCAGAAGAAATCAGGATAAATGATGCTAAATATGTTAAGAAGTTAGCTGATATGTTACCGAAAGAGGAAAAACCTCAGAGATACAACAATTATCAACCAGCAGAGTTCGATCTTGATGAATGGCTTAGTAAGTACGGATTGAGATATCGAAAAACATCTTATTCCGGCGGCGTGAAGTATATTTTGGATGAATGTCCGTTTGACAGTAATCACAAGGGAAAGGATGCTTGTATTTTTAGAACGGCGAGTGGTGCAATCGGTTTTCATTGCTTTCATAATTCTTGTGCTGATAAGACATGGCGTGATGTGCGTCTATTGTACGAGCCGGATGCTTACGAAAAGAGACAACAAGAATACGCCGAGAAAATCTATTCTCATTCACCGAAAGTACAAGAACCGGTACACATCAAAGAAAAAGAGGGAAAGCCAGTATTCCTTACAGCAAAGGACATCATGGAAATGCCGAAGCCGCCGGAAACATTTGTGAAAACCGGAATCAAGGACATAGATGTACGGATGCGAGGATTGAAGACCGGATACGTTACGGTAATATCTGGGTTGCGCGCTTCCGGGAAAAGTAGTTTGATTTCAGAACTGTGTCTGGACTGTGTAGAAAATGGAAATAAAGTATCTGTATTTTCTGGTGAGTTATCTCCACAAAACTTTATGCGGTGGATGAATCTTCAGGCTGCTGGGAAAGCATATGCAGAGCCAACTCAGTTTGATGGATACTACAATGTGTCGAAACAGAATCAAGAAAAGATTGCTGAATGGCTCGGAAAAAGTTTTCATTTATACAACAATGAGTACGGCAATGATTTCCAAGCTGTTAAAGAACAGCTAGAGAAGCATATTGAAGCAAATAAGCCACAATTGCTCATACTGGATAATCTTATGGCATTTAACATAAAAAGCCTTTCTGACAACAAATTTGAAGCTCAGACAGAGTTTGTATTAACCTTGCATAAGATGGCTGAGAAGTACGACATACATATCATGTTTGTGGCTCATCCGAGGAAGGCAATGGGATTTTTGAGACTGGATGATATTTCCGGTACTGCGGATCTTGGAAATGCTGTAGACAATGCATTTATTGTCCATCGTGTGAATAATGATTTTATTCGGTTAAGTAAACAGATGTTTGGGTGGAAGGACGATGATCCAATCTATCAGGCATCTAATGTGATTGAGATTGCAAAGGACCGTGACGGTGGAATACAGGACTATTTCATCCCACTTTATTACGAAGTGGAAAGTAAGCGACTGAAAAATAGCTTCACTGAAAACAAAGTATACGGATGGAACGGATCGGGAGATGGTTTTGTACAGGCAAAACAGGAAGAAATCCCATTTAAGGATAAATACCTGACAGATGAAGAAGTGCGACTTGAATGTAGAAAGATAGTCCGTGACTTTAAAGATGCTACTGGAACCGATGAAGAATGTATGAAACTACAGGTACAATCACAGAGAATCTTTGAATTATCTGGAAAAACTGGTTTCGCAAAAGAAAAACTTCTGTCGGCTATGAATCAAATTGATAGGAAAATGACGGAGAATCAGTCGAGGAGCAGCAAATGAAAAATAAGCAAGAAATAGCATTTATGATGTGGAATGATAAGCGACCGATAAAAGATATTGCTAATTCTTTAGGGGTTTCATGCGCATCCGTTTACAAATATATAGAGCGGGAAAAATATCTTAGGTCGGAAGCTTCTACACATGAAAAGAAAGAATATGATCCAGAAAAGCTGCGAAAAGAGATTGAATCTGGACTTACCATAAAACAGTTGGCTATCAGATATGGAATTGGCGAAAACACAATTCGCAGAAGATGTAATAAACATGGGATCCTGTACGGAAAAGCCAGAAAAGCTGAGTACAAAGGGAAGAATGCAGACAGGCATTTATGCCGATCGTGTTGTTTCAGAATGTCAAACAAGGCTTTTTTGAGTGCCGGCATGAGATGCGACTACATTGGAATAAACGAAAAAAGCCGTAGATGTTCAGTCACAGATTGTGATAAATACGAACAAGGTAAGCCAAAGAAAGAGAAAGTGGGTTGATGTGATGAATAAAAGAGAGATTCAGGAGATTAAGAAGCAGTTCACGCCGGAAAATTGCGCGATCACAAGAATCGCCGGTTGTTATGTGGACGGTGAGAAAGAGAAGAAAATGGAAGATGAACAGGCGTTTCTTTCACTTCCGGAAGAAGAAATGTTTAAGTATTTTGATATTTTCAGAAAAACCTTATCTGGAAACATCGGAAAGACTCTGCTGAATATGCAGTATGCGGTAGATGTTGAAAGAAACGGTGATCCAGAAGGATATGAGCATGAATTGCTTATGGGGCTGAGAGAGTCCAGATTGAAAGATCCGGCGCTGTTGGACGAATTTTACGAACAGGTTATGACATCCTACGTTTATCCGGGAAACTACTACATCATTCTGATTCACGGTACTTATGATATTCCTGGGAAGTCTACCGATGGGAATACAATGGAGGATGCATCTGACGAAGTATATGATTTTATTCTTTGCAGTATTTGTCCGGTGAAACTGTCACAGGCTGGACTTTCCTACAACAGCAAGGAAGAAAAAATGCATGAGCGTATGAGAGATTGGGTAGTAGACAAGCCGGATAAGGGATTTCTTTTCCCGGCGTTCAATGATCGGTCAACTGATGTACATGAAATTCTGTACTATACCAAAAAGTCATCTGATATTCAGGAAGAATTTGTAAATTCTGTTCTTGGCTCAAAAATGACGGTGTCGGCAGACGAACAGAAAGAAATGTTCAATGGGATTGTAGAAAATGTTCTTGGAGAGAATGCTGATTGCGAAACGGTCAAAGACATTCACCAGAATATCTACAATGCAATTATTGAGCACGGAACTGATCCAGAGCCGTACAAAATCGGTAAGGACGATATGCGGAAGATTTTTGAAGAAAGCAATATTCTTCATGAACAGATGGAAAAATTTGACCGTGTTTACGATGAATACGCCGGAGAAAAAACGTTATTCATGGCAACTAATATCGTAAATCCAAAGAAGCTGAAAGTGGAATTTGCAGAGGGTAAGTTGGAACTGAATACGGATTTTGTGGATTGTTTGGATGTTAGGACGGTTGACGGTCAGAAATGCATTGTGCTTCCGATTAGTAGCATGAAAATCAACGGAATTTATGTGAAAGAGGGTGTTCACGATGAAATATAAAGTTGGCGATAAGGTAAGAGTTAGAAGTGACTTAAAAGAAAATACCAGATATGGCGGAGAGATTTTTGCACGCGATATGGCGGAGTATCTGGGAAAAACTGTTGAAATTACAAAAGTGCTTGATGATGTGTACTGCATTAAAGGGACAGAACGTGAGTGGCGCTGGACAGACGAAATGTTTGAACCAGTAGAGGAAGAACTGACAGCGGAAGAAGCAATCAAGGTATTGGCAGATATGTGCACAAGAGAGTGCAAAAATTGCGAGTTAGGAAAGCTCGTCAAAGAATCTAGATATTCGTTTTGTTCGGATTACAGAAGAGCATATCCTGACAAAGTAGTCGAAATCCTCAAACAGTGGAAGAAAGATCATGAGAAGAAAGAGGTCGAGGTTACACAGAAAATTTATTGCCTTGTAGTGGATGAAGAAAGAGAAGTCGTGCATGAAGAAGAAATTGGAAATAGTGATTCTTGCATGGATGTGCTGAAAAACTACTGTGAAAATCACGATGGGAAATTCTTCTCGCTTATGGAATTTAGATACGAGGTGAAGCAATGATGAACACAGGAGAAAAGATAGATTACATGATTCAGTGCTTACAGGTAGCAAAAGCAGAATTCGAATATTCCGTGGACTATCTGGCGAATGAACCGGAAAGAGACGATGAATCAATTTGGGAGTATCTCACAAGGCACAGACAGCCGAACAAGGCACTGATTAGGGATAATCTTAGGAATGTTGCTAGAATGGGGTTCCAGGTAGCAAATGAGGTGAAATGATGATCCAGATTATCAGAAAATTCAAGTACAGAGGTATTTGTGACAAATGCGGGATTGAGATTTCCTATGGAAAAGAGGATTTAATAAAAAAGCAGACGGGCGTTAATGAATTTGAAGATTTTGCGTTATGCCCGATTTGCGGAGATGAAATTAGAGTCAAGTAAATTGCAGAAAGGAGAAAGAGTTCTAGCTAGATAAAAATGCATTTTCTCCTAAATGACATGATTTGTTTAAAACGTGGTGATTGTCTTGAATTGATGAAAGAAATACCAGACAAGAGCATTGACATGATTCTCTGCGATCTTCCATTTGGGCAGACGGCAAGGAATAAATGGGATTCTGTAATACCGTTTGATCTACTTTGGAAACAATATAACCGGATTATAAAAGACAATGGAGCGATTGTATTGTTCGCAAACGGGATGTTTACTGCAGACTTGATACAGAGTAATAGAAAAATGTGGAGATACAATCTTGTGTGGGAAAAGGCGCAGCCTACGGGGTTCCTGAACGCGAATAGGATGCCGTTAAGAGCGCACGAAGATATTTGCGTTTTCTATAAAAAATTACCGACATACAATCCACAGAAAACAACCGGACACAGCAGAAAAGTGACCAAGGCAGAACATAGAAAGAACTGTAAAGATTCGCCGGATTACAATGAATTTGGACTAACTTCTTATGATAGTACAGAGAGATATCCGAGATCTGTGCTTAGATTTCCAAAGGATATTCAGAAATCTGCAGTACATCCAACGCAAAAACCAGTAGCGCTACTGGAATATCTTATCAAAACGTATACGAACGAAGAAGATACGGTGCTTGATAACTGCATGGGATCTGGTAGTACTGGCGTAGCGTGTGTGAATACAGAAAGAAAATTTATAGGTTTTGAACTGGATTCACATTTTTATGAGATAGCGCAAGAAAGAATTATGGCAACTAAAAAATAGAAAGGAGACGGAGCTCCGGCCGGGCAAAGATATATCGGCTCCTTTCGAGAAGATGAAACAAAGAAAAAAACTTAAATGTGATATCTATAGGGATTCAATGCAGAATTTTCGCCGTTATGGAATACCGAAAGCACAGCTGATTATAGCAGATGTGCCATACAATGTCGGAAGCAACTTTTACGGAAGTAATCCAGTGTGGTACGTAGGTAGGGATAATAAGAACGGTAAAAGTAAACTTGCAGAGAAAGCAGCGTTTAATTCAGATTTCAATTTCAATCTGTATGAGTATTTCCATTTTTGCTCAAAGATGTTGAAGAAAGAACCTAAGAAAGCCGGCAAATGTGGCAGAAGTTCTGATGCTCCGTGCATGATTGTATTTTGCAGTTTTGAACAGTTAAGCACACTGATCAACGCAGCTAAGAAACATGGCTTTATGAATTACATACCGCTTGTGTTTGTGAAAAATTACAGTCCCCAGGTATTGAAAGCAAATATGCGTATTGTAGGTGCTACGGAATATGCACTGGTATTGTACCGGGACAAACTTCCAAAATTTAGAAATGGAGCACAGTTTGATGAAAACGGGAAAACGATTCGTGGAACTGGACACATGGTATTTAACTGGTTCAAGTGGGAAAAGGATGGAAAGGATATTCCGAAAATTCATCCGGCTCAGAAGCCAGTAAGGTTGTTAGAACAATTGATTCAGACATTTACTGATCCTGGAGATGTAGTTATTGATCCATGTTGCGGTTCTGGAAGCACGTTGAGAGCAGCAAGGAATCTTGGTAGAAGCGCATTCGGTTTTGAAATTGACCGAAATTTCTATGCAAGAGCTAAGAATGAAATGCTGAAAGTTGAAAAAGAGCAGCAGATGAATATTACTGATTTTATCGGAGGTAATACGCATGACTAAAGAAGAATTTATAAGAACTGTACAGATATGCGGATACGGCACGAAAACAGGAGCTAAAAAATATGTAGAGCTGAATCCGAAAGATGAATACGGAACAGATGATTTGATCGCATTGTATGAAGGTAATATGCACTGGCAAGGAATCAACGGAGACAAAGGACTTGGATATGCTTATGGAGTGAATGGCAAGACTACAGCTTACAGCAATGGAATTAGCGGAAACTCTGGGGCGAGACAGGATTGGGGGATGTGAAGCAACATGACAGAATTAGAAAAACAAGAAATCATTGCAGAAGTAAAAAAGTCTGTAATGAATGAAATGAAAGATAAAATTGTAAAAGAGGATACACAAAAAGTTCTTAAAGAGCCGAGAGAGAAGTGGTATGGAGAAAGGTTCTCACACGGGCGAGAAAGCGCAATGGTACAGGCGTTTGACACCACATACATGGCATGGGAAGCATGGGACCACATCAGAAGATTAACCTGTCTGGTATGCGGTGTGCGATACGTCCGACAGCTAGAGGGAAATCCAGATGCGGAAAGAATCTGTGATGAGATATGCCAGAAAATCTATGATTTAAGAATGAGAATAGGTGAGAAGAATGAACATTGAATTAAAAGAAATAGACAAAGACACATTGAAAGTCGGAGATTGGGTTGGAGTTGCGAGAGCGGTGAGCTGTGGATGGGGTTCTACATTCCGGCATCAGTTAATTACTCCGGCAAAAATTACAAGAATTACTCCAAAACGGACAAAATTCTTTACGGATAAATTCGGAGAACATGACAAAAATGAAATTTTTTATGAGCTTGATTGTGATGCCGGAAACGAAAATTATTTAGCTAAATCATTCAAGTGTTTATCTGACGGAATATATGAGATGGATGAATTGAAAAGAACTGATCGTTTAAGGGCAATCAGTGATGAAGATTTGGCGGAAGTAGCGGAACACATGAAAGAAATTACAGAGATTTTGGAGAAATATAAAGAAAAATAGAGTAGCAGCTAAAAATAGCAGCTATCGCACCTTGACAATTGAATATTGATGTAAAAGTCAGTATTCAATTGCCGGGAGAAAGGAAGAAAATTGTGCATTACTGTATACATTTATTAACTAAACAATTAGCTACAGAAAAGGAAATTGAAAAGATTATGGAACCATATAGATGGGATTCGATAGACGATGAGAAGAAAAAAATAGAATATCCGGTGTTTACGTGGGATTGGTATCAGATTGGTGGAAGATACAGTGCTTATCTCAAACTGAAAGTAGATATAGAAGATTCAGAAAACAGAGAGCATTATAACTGGAGGTATTTGGAAAACAATCCAAGGAACGAAAGACTGTTCCATTCTGCACTGTTAAGCGAATTAAAAAGAAATGCAAAAGTGCCATTTGCATATACAGAAGAATCATATTTCTCGAATATGGGATACCGTGATGGATACATTCTTGTTGACGGAGCAAGACAGAAAGACATCTTGAATCTGGACGAGCTCGGATGCTTTGGATGTGTTTTGCCAGACGGATCAGCGATTGCCAGAGAATCGTGGACTGGTAATGGATTTGTCGAAGATGATAAGTTCGAAGAGAAATATAAGAAAGCGGTAGCTGACAATATGGACGGATTCCTTACTGTACTGGATATACACGATTAGCGAGGAAAGGTTATGGATGTAAGAATTATTGCTTGTATGGACAGACTGCGTGTTGTCTGGAATGCCAGATAAAAGACCAATGCAATATTCAGTGCGATGATATAGACAGCTACGAATATGCGGTAGAGTGCCCGGATTATGTAAAGGAGAATGAAGATGAAAATTGTAAAAGGTAAAGAACAGGAATATAAAGACTGGTATGAAAAAAACAGTGATCCATATGGTAGAGCGTGTTTTACATATGCTGAAAGATGGGCTGGAATGATGGAAGAGAAGATAGAAGCATCAGAAGATGATGAAATGAAAGTTATTGTTGATAATGCAAAGCAGCTGAGCTATGAAGCGGATAAAGAGGGAATCACAGGATTTATGTACGGAGCAGCTGTCAGTATTCTTTCTCAATGTTGGGAATACGGAGAGTGTCTAAGAAAATGGCACAACAAGGAATATGAATATGACGGTGACGGTGTTGTAAATCCAGCGGTTATGACTGTTTGTCGAAAAGGATAGCGAAGATGAATGGGTGAAGATTTTATAAGAGTGCTTGAAGAAGCCAGGCTAAAAATAGAGCTGTCAAATAAACGCATTTTGCTTATGCATCCTGAAGATGTCGCAATACTTGATTTGGACAAGGTGAGCCACTGTTTATATCTTGTTGAAGAAAGAAGATTGGAACATGGGAAAGTAATAGCGATTACAGATGAAGAATTTAAAAGGATTGTATGGGATGCAATCAAAAACAATAAAGTGAAGTATCACAGAGGAAGAGAAAATGAGAAGGTTTGATATCGGTGATAAAATCAGATGTACTGAATCAGGTGTACGAGGTATATGCGTGAAATTCTACACACCTACAGCATGTGAGGAACAGACGATGGTAGAGACAGCGGACGGAAGATTTTACCACGCACCAACAAGGACATGGGAAAAGACAGATACAATTTATTTTGAGAGTCCGTCGAGAAACATTGGGATATCAGCAATCTGTGATTCGATTTATGGTGAATTACAGAAAAGCGGAAAGCACATGGTTATGGCAAGAAGAAAGAAGGAGATAAAGTGAGAAAAGAATCACTGATTCATAAAATCTTGAGGAAACTCGGATTTATCAAAGACATTGAGGATGATAGGGAATTAAAAATGGAGATGTGCAAAAGAGCAATAAAGGCAAATGTATGCCCAGAGGATTGCGACATTTGCGCATGGGATGCGAAAGGTGGATCAAGTTATGAGAATCATTAGTCAGGATAAAGAGTTTGAATTACCTTACGAGGAAACAACACTACAAGTTTTTACCAATGGAACAGTAGCTGCATTTTCGTTAACCGATTTGGAAAGTGATGCTTTTATTACAATGGCGAAATATTCCACCAAAGAGAAAGCAATCAAAGCTATGGAGATGTGCAGACAGGAATACGGTAAGGTTTTCAGCTTTAAGGGCGGAGTTATTCCGATTACTGGTGTTATGACACAATCAGTATTATTTACATATCCGAAATTATTTCAGTTTCCAAAAGAAGAGGAGGTTGAAGATGAATAATCAGCAAGCAATAGATAGATTAGTGAAACATCTTGAATGGGGCTGGACTGAGGAAACAGTAGAAGCCATTGAAATGGGGATACATGCACTAAAAGAAACACAGTGGATTCCATGTAGCGAGAGGATGCCGGAGGATAACACGGATGTAATTGTATGCTTTTACAGCGGAACAGTAACAGAGATGAGATATTGGGGAAATGGAATCTTTCAAGGAATCTATGAACACACGGCAAAAACAATTGTTGCATGGATGCCGTTACCGGAACCGTATAAGGAGAAAACAGAATGACAAATAGGGAATATATGATAAATCTATTGCTGGACGGTTTGGAATCACGCTTTAACCGAGTAACCATTGATGATGGTGGTGCAAGCGAAGAAGCTATGATTTATTACAACATAAATTGTCCATATTATGCAGGCGATAAAAGAGCATATTGCCGAAAAGAAGGTAGTCTAGTACCAAGTAGAGAGGTATGCGTAGATTGTAAAGCACATTGGCTTGAACAGGAAGTTGATGAATAAAAAACAAAACGACAAAGGAGTTGAGGACGATGAGACTAATTGACGCAGATAAGTTGGTACTACACTTGAATGATTATGCTTTGCAAGAAGCTCCGTTCGGACGCAATGACGGTAAAAATCAGAAAGAAATCTACGATACAATACAAGAGTGCCTGAAAGCAGTAGAAGAACAGCCGACAGCGTTTGACGTGGAAAAAGTTATTGAAATACTTGGAATACTAAGGGAAGAATCAACACATGTTTCTTGTCCTGATGAAGAATGCGAAGATTGCAAGTATTTTGGCGACTGTAATGACTGTGATTATGCAGATGTACATGCATTAGATAAAGCCATTGAAATTGTTAAGAGAGGTGGAAGAGATGAAGATTATTGGAAATAAAGAAAGTGTTAATCAAATATCATTAACACATAAAGGTATAAATGCTAGATTTAATTGTTTTATGAAACCATTTCCCTACTGTAATGATATTGACACATCTAATCCTGAAATAATCGAGATAATATTTAAGGATTCTTACGAAATAGACAACCTAATAGATGTATTAGAAAAATTTAAAAAAGAATGTTTTGAACATTTGGGAGAGTGGAGATAATCTATGACGAATAAAGAAAAGTACGCAAAAGAGATTGTGGAACTTGCTTGCGACGGCGATGGTGTTGCTGTTGACAAACGTACAGGAAAAGTAGATTCATGCAATTGCGTTTGGTGTAGAAATTGCATGTTTGATGACAGCCGTGATTGCGATAAAGCAAAAAGAGAGTGGGCAGAATCCGAATACATCGAAAAATTTGATGCAAAGAAGTTAGAACTTACTAGGAAAGAATCAGATAGTGTAATTTATCATGATTTCATGAAGAAAGGAACGATGTAGATGAAACCATATAAAGAAATAATGGAAAGTGGTAAAGTTTGGGACACGGTGATGTTTGTAAAATTAGTGGGCGGTTTGATAAAACTGCCCGACTGCGGTACGTGTTCCGTGATGTTCGGAGAGAATGAGTACGGATGGGAACACGTGAGCGTATCACCGAAGCACAAATACAAGATACCTACATGGAATGATATGTGTGTGCTGAAAGATATATTCTTCGATGATGAAGAAGAGGTATACCAGATACATCCAAAGAAGTCCGAATATGTGAATCTGTCGGAAAACTGCTTGCATCTGTGGAAACCAATCGGGCACGAATTAGGAGAGCTTGTGGAGAAGAGATATGAATAAACGCACCAGAAAAGAAATGAAGCATGACCAGAACCAGCACTACGGTGGCATGATCGCACATTGCGACAGCGACACGGCAAAAGAAAGCTTTTCCAGACCGGTATACGGATCCAGACAGGAATTGGAAGATGTAGAACAGGAGAAGTATCTGGCAGAATGGAATAAGAGACTAAAAGAGAGGAAGAAGAGAAAAGATGAAAGAAATTAGACCAGATCACTACAAGCAGACAAGCCTTGAATGTTTTTCTGTGATGAAATTGTTTTTAGGGAAAAGAGGTTTTGTGGCATTTTGTATGGGAAATGTGTTCAAATATCTTTGGCGACATGAAGCAAAGAACGGGCAAGAAGATGTTGATAAAGCCGGTACATATCTGATGCAACTGAACGATATGAAAAAGCATGGTGAACTGGTAAAATCGGATGAAAGAAAGCTTGAATCGCTGATGGAGCTACACAGAAAGGAGTCGGAAAAGTATGCACAGTCATAAGATTTTGCTCTCCGTGGCTGCGATTATATTCGTAATATTGGCTACTTCTTGCGGAAATAGCAAGGAAAAAGCAGAACCGGAGAAAGAAAATTTTGTCGTGACGATTCCAGCACAGAACGATACTGGCAGAATCAGAGTGTACGACCATGGAGAATTGGTATTTGATTATTCTGGAAAAATCAATATAATAAATGACGGGAGAAACGGAAATGCGATTGAAATTGAAGCGAGAACAAAGGAGAAAGGTTATGAATGAAGCGGAAAGACAATATAAGCAATATGTCAAGGCATTCGCGAATACTCACGGAAAAACAACCATGGAAGCCATGGAAACCGCCGAATGCGAAGAGTACAGAAAATACTGCGAAGAGGTATTCGGTCGAAGAATATCTAAGAAAAAAGTGTTTCCTGAAGAATTAGAAAAATAAAATTTTTCAGGAAATTCCAAAAGTGGCGCGTTTTTAGGGCGATTTTTGAGGTCAGAAAAATTTTCTCAAAAAAAGATCACACACCCAAAATAAAGAGGGCTAAAATCTGGACGTTGAAATTTTGATCGATTTCAGCGTCCTTTTTCGTCTGTTTTTCGGTTGGTACTTTTGTTGGTTCATCGGCTCTGGTTGGTGGTGTGCCCTGATGCAGTCCGCACGGTGCCGGTTGTTTATCTGCGACACCTCCAAACAATAACCGGGAACGCTTGTGGCTTGTCTGCCGTGTGTGGCTTTGTGGGTGCCTGTTCTTGCTGTTTCTTTTTAACATGGTATAGATTTACCATATAGCAAATAAAACGCCTTAAAACGGCAAATATAAGCTTATAATTATATTCAGCATATCACTACATAGAAGTAAATGCAATTCCCTTTTCGCTGGATCCGTGATATTATACTCACGTAAAGGAGAACAACAACATGGATAAAAAGCAAATCTGCGTCAAATTCGCCCGGGAAATATGCGACATATTAGAAATTTCTGTACCGGATATTAAATTCGTATCTGCTGACCGGATGCACACCGGCACACAAATAGCAGCACTAACACCGAATGCGGTACTGATCCTGGATGATATAGCAGTATCACCGGAATTGTTCTTTGCATTGGCTCATGAACTGCGACACGCTTACCAGATCGCCCACGGTGAAAGCCTGGAAGAATACCGGACAAGTGACCGGATCAGCGCTGATCAGTACAATTTGCAGCCTCTCGAAGTGGACGCAAACGCATTCGGCGCGCTTATCATGTCGGATTTTTTTGGCATTGTTCCGCAACTCCGTAATATGCCGGATACTGTTAGAAAAGCGATAAAAGACCGCATGAAGCAGCTACAAAAAGAATATGCATAAACACCAAAAGCCAATACCGGCATTATATCGGCGTTGGCTTTGCTTTCTGCTATTCAACTATAACTTTGGCGTTGGCCGGTGTTTCTTTTAAAAACTTGTATAGATTTACTTGTAAATCACTTAACGGTATTTCTATGCCATCCTTGACTAGTATACAAGTTAATTGTAATTTGTCCGGCTCTTTGATTGATCGCGTCAGGCCGTAACGCAAAAATGAAACGCTTCCGCTTTTTGACGTGATCGGCGCGGCATCCCATGAAGCATAGTTATATATACCTTTCTCGACTCCCTCAAATATTTCCTGCCATGCGTCCGCTGCTATGCTGTCAAGCTCCCAAACATCATCAAAACTGCGCAAGCCTTTAATTGCTTCAATTCTCATTGCCTGCGGTGCTCTGTTTATTGTGATTTCTTTCATGCGCTCCACTTCCTTCCATTAGTTTTCCGGTTATCATAAAAGCCGGAACGCGTCCGGCTCTTTATTTACAGTCCATAGAGATATAAAATCTCTATGCATAATTTACGTTGGAATAGCCTTTTCAGGCTTTCGCCGTATTGGTGCAGCTCTCCGGCGTATACTTCGATACATTTAATGTATCTATCAATTTTTTCTTCCGCTTCTTTCACGGATTCATCAAAATAATAAAAGTCGTCGCATAATGTGATGCAATTTCTATTTTCTTTTTCGATAAGTATTTTGTAACCAAACTGTAAAGCGGTTTTTTCAAGCGTGTAATTTGCTTTTATATTCTCGGCTATTTCCTTTGTTTCGCTCATAATTTTTTCAACTTCTGTCATGATGTCCAGCTCCTTTCTATAATTGATATGCTACAGCATAGCAAAAAGCATATATTAAATAGAGCACCAGCACCCGGAATATAAACCCGGTCGCCTTTCTCAATTTTCTTTTCAAGCGCCTTTTAATTATTTCTTTTCCGTGTCTGTCCACCAGCTTGCACCACTCGGAATAGGTGTATACGGTTTCAATTTTTGCTGTATTTCTCATTTTCTCAATATCCTTTCCTTAGCGTTCCCAAGATCGCTTTTCTATGTCTTTCTCAAAAATAGCGTTCTTCTTTTCCTTTTGGAGCTGTTCAAAGTCTTCTATAGCCTTCCGGCGTTCTTTTCCAGTGTATTTGATAGATTGTATTAGTTCTTCGTGTCCGTCTGTCAGATTTACAGAATAGAAAAGAATGAAATAATAAACTTTATCTTGATATTTCTTTTCCCGGTATAGCTTTATTTTCTGCTTTGTCGGTGCTGTCTTGATAAAGTTATATCTTTCAGTCAATGCGTTTTCGTATGCTTTCAGCTGCAAGATAACTCTTTCAAGCTGTTCAATATCTTTCCGTGCCCGCTCGAAATAATTTAGAATATCTTTTTCCGTGTGCAGTTTCTCCGGGTGTTGCTCATAAATTCTAATAACTTTGTCGCTCATTTCTTTGTTATAGTTACCGTAACGCGTGAACAGTTCTTTTAATAGGCTTTCTGATTTTTCAAGAGTGCAAGTGTCCATTTCAGGACACCCGCAACACGGTATTTTCTTTACACAAATTTCTTTCATGCTGTCTTTTCTCCTTTCAAGATTTCGGTTGGATCAATTCGGAAAATAAATGCGTGTCTAAATTTGCTGTAATATCCGCCGCGATCCTTCATTGCTTTATTTTCTGCAAGATATTGTTCTCTTGTGAGTGTCTCGTTAATTCTTACAAGCCATAATTCTGAACCGTCGCGCGTGTCTTCGCCCTGCGTAATCTTGTAGCTGATCCCGTCCGCCTTTGCTTCGATCTGTTCCGGCTGTGGCTGTTCTCCTTTTTTGCTGGATGTCTTAACGCTGGCTTTCTTATTCTTGATTCTTGCCGTTTTCGGTACAATCTTAATTCCTGCGCCGTTATCCTGGCAGCATCCGAAGTAATAAAAATCTACGTCGAAATAGTCAATCATGCCGTCGCAATCTTCATAATTATAAGATTTCACGAAGGCGTCAACGTCTTCAATAACTGCTTTTGTTACGTCGTTTAAAATGTGTGCGTATTTACTGTTAGACTCTTCAATAGTCTTTTTCTTTTCTTCTGCTGATGCGTTTAAAAAGTTTATTCTGTTTTCGTCGTTGTAACCCCACATAAATAACCGCTTTGAAATCTCCCGAAAATCTTCGTTGTCAAGCTCTTCAAACGTTTTA
>ENA-UONQ01001981-UONQ01001981.1-human-gut-metagenome-genome-assembly--contig:-CS26-NODE-1981-length-15481-cov-6.846687_pt1 | contig 15481 bp, 18 predicted proteins | sample MGYA00242460_ERZ724007 | MGnify/ENA metagenome assembly ERZ724007
CACTACCCTGCACACCATGCACACTATCCTGCACACCATTTTTGGCCATAGTGTGCAGCTTAAATCTTGATTTATCAGGGGATTTAGGGGTACTGCACACTATGCACACCATTTTATAAGTCTTATATATGAAAATATATAAATTCCCTCACGTATATATAAGTCATTGGAAAAAAGGTGTGCATGGCGTGCAGGGAGGCAAAAAAGCATTGGAAAAGGCTCATAAACGAGAGAAAACGAGAGAAATCGCCTGCACACTTCAATCGAAAATGGTGTGCAGCGAAGTGTGCAAGGCGTGCCGAAGGTGTGCAGCGCACGTCGGAATGGCACCCCTTTTCCTTGGCGTACTTCTTCCGCCTCCGACTTTTTCAGGGGGCGCGAGCGAACTTTTTTGAATTGATTTCTGCCCATAAACGAGCGGAAATAGGCTCTGAGCAGGGGTAACGAAATAATAAGTGTTGCGAAGTTAGTGTTAACGCTGTATAATAAAAGCTGTATAGATAAATGGCTCAGCACCCGTCCCGTCCTTGATGCGGGGTTGCTATCGGGAATAGGAGCCGAGCGCTCGGTCGAATAGGGCCGTGCGTCACGGGCGAAACAAAGAACACGAAGCTCCCGTGGAAACCGAGATAGACAAGGCTTTGCGCCTCTGTCCTTCTTTGGTTTCCACGGGAGCTTTTTTGTTTCGCGAAAAGGACTTTTGAACATGGAGGTGGCTGGTTATGGCTAAGGCAAAGCAGCAAGTGAAAGGGTCGAAGCCCTCTTATATGACGACGTATGAGGCGGCGGATTTCCTCGGTTTTACTGCAGGCACGCTCCGCGTCTGGCGCTCTCAGGGCAAGGGGCCGAATTACTACAAGGTCGGTAGCACGGTTCGCTATGAGATGGATGACCTTGAGGCGTGGAAGAACGAGAACGTGAAGCACGTCGAGCTGACGAATTAAGGAGGTGAGAACATGGAGGCAAAAGAAAACCGCCCCGATGCCTGCGCAGCTTCCGGGACGGCCGATTCAATATATAAATATTTTAGCACGGATGCGCCTGATATTCAAGAGGAATTGGCAGGTCCCGTTCTTCCCGATGAGTGTGCGGTGGACATCGTGTCGTTCTGTTCCGAGCAGACTATCGCGTACGACGATTTGCTGGAGTACGCGACGCTGTTCTACCTGCAGGACAAAGACCCCGAGGACCCGCCCTTTCGCGATACGCTCAAGTTCGAGCTTCTGACGCTGACGAACCGCTGCATCGACGCGTACAACTTTGGCAAGCGCGACCCGAACGCGGGTCCCGGTGCGAAGATGAAGGACGCCTATCCCGACAAGAAGGAGGGCGCGGAGCGCTACAAGCGCCTGTCGGGTCTCCATACCTTGCAGATTGCCGTCATCCTGTACAAGCTGCACCATGCGGTGGGCATCCTTTGGAACAACTCGCATGACGACGGCAACTTTGACATCGGCATTTACCAGTACAGCGGCGACAACGAGGGCTGCTACGACGTTGGCGAGCAGAATCTGAAGAGCCTTATCCGCGGCTATTGCAAGACGGGCACCATCAAGGACGTAAACGAGACCATCGAGGCCCTTCGCGCGATTTGCCCCCGCGTGGAGCGCTGCCGCAATCGCGACCTGGTCGCCGTGAACAACGGCATCTACGATTACGGCAACAAGATTCTGATGGCGTTCGACCCTGCGTTCGTCTTCACGAGCAAGAAGCACGTCGATTTCGTCGACCGTGCCCAGAACCCCGTCATCCACAACGACGAGGACGGCACGGACTGGGATGTCGTGTCGTGGATGAACGAGCTGTCCGACGACCCCGATGTGGTCTCGCTTCTGTGGCAGATTATCGGCGCAACGGTTCGCCCGTATGTGAGCTGGAATAAATCCGCATGGCTCTATTCCCCTTCCGGCAACAACGGCAAGGGCACGCTCTGCACCCTGCTTCGCAATCTTTGCGGAGCGGGCGACTGGACTTCCATTCCGCTGAAGAACTTCGGCAAGGATTTCATGCTCACGTCGCTGATGCATGCGTCCGTGATTATCACCGACGAGAACGACACGGGCACGTTCGTGGACGACGCGGCGTCGCTCAAGAGCATCATCACGGGCGACCCGTTCCAGATGAACCGCAAGAACCGCGACCCGCGCGACGTGCTTTTCAACGGTTTCATGGTGCAGTGCGTCAACGAGATTCCGAGGGTTCGTGATAAGTCCGAATCCATGCTCCGCCGCCTGCTGGTGATTCCGTTCGAGAAGCGCTTCGAGGGCTGCGAGCGCAAGTACATCAAGGGCGACTACCTGAACCGACCCGAAGTCCTCGAGTACGTGCTGTACCACGTGCTCGCCGAAACGGATTATTACGAGCTTGACGAGCCGGATGCCTGCTTGGCGCTTCTGGATGATTTCCGTCTGACGAACGACCCGGTTCGCCAGTTCCTCGATGACATTCTCATACGGGCGACATGGGACGTTTTGCCGTGGCAGTTCGTATTCGATTTGTATCGCCGTTGGTTTATGCGCAACAACCCGAGCGGACGATGCCAGAGTCGCAAATCGCTCATCAACGACGTCAAGGGAATCATCTCCGATTACGAAGGCTGGGACTATTCGGACAATCCTGTTTCCATCCCCGACGAGATGTATGACACGCCCGAGGGATTGATTGGCATCTATGAGGTCCGTGAGTGGGAGGAGCCGGGGTATCGAGGCTCGAATCCAAATCGCTCCTATTTGTATCGCGGTTCGAAACGCACTCGCGGTCTCGTTCGCGTAGGCGTGGCCGCTTCGGAAGATGCGACGACAACTGATTCAACGATTAAGGAGGAGTAAATCATGAGCAATTTGACGCCTGATGAGCTGGCTCGACTTCGCCTGAAGGCGAAGCACGGGACGCTCACGCCCGAAGAGCAGCGGGCGTACGACGACTATGTGACGGAGCAGCTTTCCGCTGTTCCGTCGCCGCCCTCTGGTGCTGTACCGCCTAAGAAGGATAAGCCGAAGCGAAACATTGATGCGATTGATGTTGCACGCAAGATTGCCGGTGTGGCAGTGATTGTTGTCGCGCTTGCGCTTCTTGGGCCGAAACTTCTCGGCGTTGGCACTGATTTGTTTGGTGATGCAATGAACTTCACCACGACGGTGCACGATGCGGCAGATGCGCAACGCACTGGGAATGCGCATTATGTGGCAACCTCTCATGAGGCTGGCACGATTGACTTTAAGCGTTCCGACGTGTTTGTCAGCGGTGAGTATTTCATTGCTATAAAGTCGGATGCCCATTATGGCGTTTTGAGCATTGCTTGTGGTGCGTACGATGCAAACGCTCCCGATAAGACGAACAAGTACAACACCGTACCTGATTATTTTGACAAGCGTGGCGGTGTTGGCATGGCTGTTGTTGATGCCGGTAGTAGTCAATGGACTATTCGCGATAACGAGCTTCGTACTGTTCTTGAGGCGCATGGTCTCAGCTACGACACGTTCTGCTCGAATGCAGCGACTTTCAATCTGAGCGAGAGCGAACTGGCCGATTTGACTGCGCAAGTTGCGTCCGTGATTACGTATGGAGACATCGCGAGTTATCCGGTTACTGAGGATACCAATTTCTTTGATGCACAAAACGGTCATCCCTATCAATCCGACGAGAATATGGATGACTGGGCTGTGTTTACGGGCGGTGTAATTCATATAAGTTACCCGGACAATTTCACTCTCGATGGTTCTGTTGATGGTTCCCAAATGTTCGCAGACGCACAGCCGACTTCGGCTGTGGAGCAGTAGCTATTTCACTAACAAGGAGGAATAAATTATGGCAACGAAGAGGTTTGATGACGCGACCGAGAAGGCACGTGCGCTGGAGGCTCAGGCGAAGAAGCTGCGCCGCGAGGCGCAGGCCGCGAGGACGAAGGCATACGCCGACGCGCTCGTGGCGGTTTTCCCTGAAGTGAAGGGCATGGGTTCGGCGGAAGAGGTCCTTGACTTCGTCAAGGGACTGAAGCCGGGCACCGGACACGGAACGCCGGATGCGCGCGCCGCTGGCGCTGCGGATTCCGGTCATGTTCTGACCGCAGAAGCTGGAGAGTCGTCGGAAGCGCACGGCGGTTTTTCCGGCGCGGCCTACCGAGGGTAGCCGTGCCGGGTTCCACCGAGGGATTCGGGTTCCATGTCGGACAGGGGAAGTCGTTCCCGTGTCCGACATGGACGGGCGAGGCTCGGTGGACAAAAGGCGGGGGTTCGAAGGGGACGGCGCAGCCGCCCCCTCGCAAGCTGACGGAGTAGGGCAAATTGCGAGAATCGCAATTTGTACGTACGAAGTCAATGCTTGCTCTTTTCCCCTTTGCGCAGAGACGTTGTGAGATTAGCCGAAAACGGCATTTCGGATTGTCCGCCGCAGGCGGGCGTTTCGGATAGCAGCAAAGGAGGTGTTCCGCATGGCGGAAACGTATGAAAAAAGAAGCGGGAAGGCGACGCGCCAGAAGTACGTGAAAGACCGCCGTGACAAGGTGGTTCAGGTGCGTATGAACGACGCGGAGCTTTCCCTGCTGGACGAGCGGCGCGGGACGTGCTCGCGTTCCAATTTTCTTCGCGGTGAGCTGTACGCGAGTCGGTACGCGCCGCCCAGCCGCGAGGTGGTTCTGGACGTCCCGGCCCTGGACCGTGTCCGTGTCGAGCTGAACCGCATCGGCGTCAACATGAATCAGATTGCCCGCGCGCGCAACCGGCGCTTGAGCGGCATGGGAATGCTCGACGCGACGCGTGAGGAAATGAGGACGAAGGACGAGGCGGAAGCGTTCCGCGAGTTCCGCGATTCGGTGGACAAGCTCCGGGCGCAAGTCGATGGACTGCGTGCGGATTTGCAGGCGTACGTGGAGACGGGAGGTGATGTCTGATGTCAACGACGCATATGCAGTCGCTTCCGAACGTGCGCGGGCGTATGTCGTACACCGAGTTCGGCGAGGGAAAGCGCAGACGCGCTCATCTGGAAAACGGCACGGACCGCATCGCCGCGCAGATGGGTGACGCCGCCTCAAGAGGGGATTTCATTGTCTACTGCGAGGGGCAGAAGCATCGCCACCCGAACGCGGTCAACGAGGGCTACGAGCTACGCATCTCATGGGCGACCGACGAGCTTGACCCAAGCAAGGCCGACGACATCCAGCGTGGCATGGAGTACGCGTACACGCTGTGCCACGAGCTTGCTCCCGACTCCATGTGCTGGGTCACCATGCACGTGGACGGCGAGGGAGGCTGCGTGCATGCGCACGCGACCATTGCGAACCACGACGCCCGTACCGGTCAGGTCATCAACAAGGGGGACACGAGCCTCTACGCTCCGCGTGTGAAGGCGGTCAATGATGAGCTGAGCCGTGAGAATGGTTTCTCGGTGCTCGGGGCGGACAAGGAGATGTCCCTCTGGGAGCAGAAGCGCGAGACGTTCCAGCCCGGTTCTTTCGACCGGCATCTCGGCGACAGGGTGGCGGATGCCCGCGACCGCTCCAGCACGCTGGACGAGTTCAGGCGCAATCTTGAGTTGAGAGGCGTGACGCTGAAGGAGACCGCGAAGACCGACGGGAAGACCGGCGAGGTCACGACGGGATGGTCCTACAAGGCTGTGGACGAGTGGGGACCGAAGCGCCGCACCCGCAAGCGCCGTGCCTCCAACCTCGCCGACGACCTGACCCGCGAGGGCATCGAGGCGTACTTCGAGGCGAAGCAGCGCGAGGACGTGGACGCCGCAAGGCGCGAGTTCCATGCCTCCAAGGAGGCGCGCGACACACTGCAAAGCCCGTGCCCGGGGCTTCTGGCCGGCATGCACGTGTTCGCCAAGGCGGGGTGCAACGCCAAGGACCCCGTGTCCCGCATGATGGCCGACATGACAGCCATGATGCTGCGAATGATGATTAAGCAGGCGCTTGACGAGGAGGCCCGCAGGCAGCGCGAGGAGGCGGAGAAGCGCGTCTACGAGTCCCGCAAGAACATGTGGGATGCCGAGAAGCGCCTCAAGGCGGCGGAGAAGGCGCTGTCCGACGAGGACGAGCGCGAGAGGCGTCTGAAGAGCGAGCGCATGCAGCGCCGTGTCAAGGAGGCCGAGCAGCGTGCGCCCGTGAGGACGCCGAGGTCGGCGGACAAGGACACGCAGTTCGACGAGTAGCCGAGAAGATAAGGGAGCGGCGTCAGGCTGCTCCCTTTCTCAAGTTCCCGCTCGCGGGCTACGAAGAGACCTTCAAAAGGGCTGTTGATGGACGTACGCGCGAGCGGCGGAAAGTCGGGGTTTTCGCCGTCCGCTCATTTATGAGCCGGATTCGGAAAACGCGGGGAACGGACGGAGCGAAGCGAGGGCGTGAAGCCCGTTTGGAGACCAACAAAAGCCCTGATGAAGCCCAGACAAAGCCCCTGCTCTGGTCTGCAAAAGGGCGTGCTCCGATAGCTACTGCGTATTGACATTTATTTATTCAGTAGCTATAATTTAGATATTGAGTATATATTTCTGATAGGATGGAGGTGCTGATATGAAGACAATCGCAGTCGTTTGCGAGAAAGGCGGCACCGGTAAGTCGGTGATAGCCAACGAGCTTTACGAGAGCTATGTGCGACAGGGCGTGCCCGCGTCGCTCTACTCTCTGGACGGTCAGTATAAGGACGCGTCGTCTTCGAAGAAGGTCGAGGATGCCGAGGTTGCCATCGTCGATACGCCGGGCGTGCTGACGGACAATCTGAGCGACCTCGTTTCCGGTGCGGACGTCATCGTCATCCCCGTTCGACCGACGCCGAACGACATCGAGCCGTTCACGCGAACGGTCTCTATCGTGACGAAGAACACGAATGCCCCGCTGGTCATCGTGGTGAACGGGACGAACCGTTTTCGCATGTGCGCGTCGTTCATGGCGTGGCTTGAGAAGAAGCCATGGGCGAAAAACGTCGTCAAGGTTCCGCAGTCCGAGGCAATCGTGCAGGCGCAGGGCATGCAGAAATCCGTCGTGAGCGTGGACAGGCACGGTGCCGCCGCCGAGGCGGTCCGCACGATGTGCCGCAAGGTCAGCATTCTAGCGGGCCTGCCGTTCGAGAAGAAGCAGTTGAAAAGGATAGATACTCATTAGATACCTGTTAGATAATGAGTATCTATGCGAGGAGGTAGGATATGGCGAAGAAGCAAGATATGGCGGCATTGCTCGACAAGTTCGAAGCAGACGCCGCGAAGGAACACGATAAGAAGGAGGCCAAGGCGAGCGTTTCCGCCGATGCATCGGAGGAGCGCGCCACGTCGTTGGTCTCCATGACGAAAAGCGATAAGGAGCGCCTGACGGCGATTGCGAAGGCTCACGGGTTGAGCCTGTCCGCGTTTTTCCGTCTGGCTGCCGACGAGTACATCGCGAACCATGACTGGTAAGGAGGGAAACGAATAGATGGCAAAGAATTTGACGGAGGATGCGGTACGCGATTTGGCGCGTGACATTCTCGGGCTTGTAGATAGCGATGCGGCGCGCGCCGGTGTCGGGCAGCTCACGACGTTCAATCAGCTGGGGTTCGTGGGCGTTGCCGATAAGCCGGATGGGTGGTATCTGCCTGATAACAAGGCGGAAGTCGCGCTTGTGCTGGAGACGAAGGCGACGCGCATTGCCCTTGGCAAGGCACAGGTGGACGAGGTGCTGAAGAACGTCCGCATTGTGCAAACGCAGTACGAGAAGGTTGTTGGTGTTCTGTACAACGGCGAGGACGTGCGCGTGTTCAAGGCCGAGGAGGAAGTTAAGACGCCCGACAAGTTGCAGCACGTCGGCTATTACCTGTCGCTCTATACCGTCGACAGCATTGACAAGGAGCGTATTTACCAGCTGACGGCACGCATTAACAACTGCCTGCACTTCGAGTTCGGCATCAAGAACCTGTATCACCGCATGATTTTCACGGCATGTGCGTTAGTTGCCGAGCGTTACGGTGCGGGATTGAAGCGCCTGAAAGACCTTGGGTATGAGACGTTCCATACGGCGATTCACTCGACGCTTGCAAAATCATTGATAGCCAGTCGCAAACAGAATGCGAAGATTGACATCCTGCTGGAGGAATATTCCGACATCAAGATGAACACGACCGACAATCAGAAGGCAATCAATGACTTCATCGACTGGGTCGTCGAGATTTCCGAGTGCATCAACTCGAACGAGTGGCGCGGCGAAGACGTGATGGGCATCTTCTTCAACGAGTTCAACCGTTACAAGAAGAAGTCCGAGTCAGGACAGATATTCACGCCGGAACACATCACGGACTTCATGTACAAGATTCTCGAAGTTAACATGGACGACTGCATCTTGGACGCCACGTGTGGTTCCGGCGGCTTCCTCGTGAAGGCCATGGCGAACATGATTCGCGAGGCTGGCGGTATGGAGACGAAGAAGGCCGGCAAGATTAAATCTAAGCAACTTTACGGTATCGAGTTCGACCGTGAGATTTACGCATTGGCGTGCGCGAATATGCTGATTCACAAGGACGGCAAGACGAACCTTGAACAGATGGACGCCCGCACGGATGCTGCCAGCGAATGGATGCAGTCCAAGCCGATTACGAAGGTGCTGATGAACCCGCCGTATGAGAACAAGTACGGCTGCATAACCATCGTCGAGAACGTGCTGGACAGCGTTCCGGCGCATACGCAGTGTGCGTTCATCCTGCCGGATAAGAAGCTGGAGAAGGCATCGAAGGCGCAGATGAAGCGCATTCTGAAGAACAACCGTCTGCGCAAGGTCATCAAGCTGCCGGAAGACTTGTTCTTCGGCGTGGGCGTGACAACGAGCATCTTTGTGTTCGAAGCGGGTGTCGCGCAGGATGGCAAGGAATTTTTCGCTTGCTACATGGAGTCCGATGGGTTGGCGACGGTCAAGAACAAGGGACGCCATGATGTTTACGGCAAGTGGGCTGCCATTGAGGCTCATTGGGTCGATGTGGTTGAGAAGCAGTCCGGCGACGATACGTGCCAGTGGGTGAACCCCGCCGAGCACCTGTCCTATCAGATGCCGCAGAAGCCGTTCGAGATATTCGAGGAGGATTTTCGTAAGACGGCGATGGACTACCTAATGTTTCAGCAGGGCATCGACGCGAAGGCATTCGGTGAGAAGCTGCTGGACACGGCGATGTATTCGAGCCGTGTAAGCGCCGATGACGAGTCCGTGACTTTGACTATGCGGAAAGGCGGTGACGGCGATGGTGAAGATTGATACGAGCGGGTGGAAGGAGTTCATCATCGGGGACTTGTTCGAAAAGCTCCAGCTTGATGTCAAGAAAGAGGACTTTAACAAGACGTTCGATGTGTCTGAGGAACGTACAGAGGAGTTCAATCTTCCCCTTGTGAACGCCAAACATGGCAACAACGGCATCATGTATTACGGGCGCGAGACCGATTTTGAAACCGCTGAGATGACGATTGATATTGTGCAAAACGGTGCTATCGCAACAGGCGATGTGTATGCGCAACCGCAGAGAACGGGTGTGCTATGGGATGCCTATCTGGTGAAGCCGAAAGCAAAGATTGATTCAGCATTCACGTTGATGTTTCTTGCAACTGTGCTCGAAAAGGCAATCAAGGACAAGTTTAGCTATGACGATAAGTGTGTATGGGACAAAGCGAAGCTGTTGACTGTGACATTGCCGTGCACCAGTGATAACGAGCCTGATTGGGCGTATATGGACGAGTACATGCGAACAATAATGGAAAGCGCAGCGTCCGATTTGTCTGCTATGCAGTCAATCGGTTAATAGCGTGTAAGCCCGTCGCTCTCTTGGGCGGCGGGCTTATTTCTAAAGGAGTGAACCATGAAAACCTATAAGCAGAAAAGACGGGAGGGGGTAAACCTATGGCACGTAAGAAGAAATTCGCGCCGAACGACAACAACCTTGCGATAGCGTACTATCGCTTCTCGTCCCACTCGCAGAACGACGCGAGCATCGACCAGCAACGCGAGCTTGCCCACGATTGGGCGGATGCGCACGGCTTCAAAATCGTGCAGGAGTATGAGGACGCGGCAATATCCGGCACCACGGACGCACGACCGGGGTTCCAGCAGATGCTGTCGGAAGTCGCAAAAATCCGTCCCCATACCCTCATCATGTGGAAGACCGACCGCCTGGGGCGCGACAAATACGTTCTGACGATGGCGAAGAAGAAAATCCGCGACGCGGGATGCGAGATTCACCTGTTGGCCGAGCACATCCCGACGGAGGGACCCGAAGGCGTCCTCATCGAGGGATTGATGGAGGCCATGGCGGAGTATTACAGCCGCCAGCTGTCGCAGAACATCCAGCGCGGCATGGACTACAACGCGCAGCACGCCCTGTACAACGGCCACAAGCTGTTCGGCTACGACGTGGACAGGTCCACGAAGAAGTACATCCCGGACCCGAACACAGCGCCGTTCGTGCAGTGGGCGTTTAAGGAATACGCGTCGGGCAAGCCGCTGAAGACCATTGCCGAGGAGATGAACGCGCAGGGCCTGCGCACGCCGAGGAACGCGAAGTTCAGCGTGAACATGCTGAACAAGATGCTCAAGAACCGAGCCTACATCGGCGAGTACCACCACGGCGACATCACGGTCGCCGGCGGAATGCCCGTCCTCGTCGACGAGGCGACGTTTGACAGGGCGCAAAGGCGGTTCGCCGAGAACAAGCGCAAGGGTTCCCAGCGGGCGCACGGCATGGGCGACGCCGAGGCTCCGCGCTATTGGCTCACGGGCAAGCTCTATTGCGGCGAGTGCGGGAGCACCATGCAGGGCGTGTCAGGTACGAGCAAGACCGGGCGGACGTATTACTACTACTATTGCTCCGCCCAGCGCAGGAAGGAGTGCCACCTGCACAAGGCCCGCAAGCAGGACCTAGAGGACATGGTGCTGTTTGCCCTGCACAACATCGTCGACGACGAGGAGAACGTGACGGCGCTCGCCCTGGATGCGGCGGAGTATTACGAGAGGAACCACAACGACACCGCGTATCTCGAAGCGCTGGAGGCGAAGCGCAGGGAAGTGGAGAAAAGCCTTGCGAACCTCGTGAAGGTCATCGAGAGGGGCGTGGTCAGCGATACGGTGACACAACGTCTCACACAGCTCGAAGAGCAAAAGAGCGCCCTGAACGATGCCATAGGGACGGAAAACGTCCGCGTGTCGCTGTGCGAGGACAGGCACAGCATCCAGGCGTACTTCGACAAGTTCCTGCACGCCGACGTGAACGACCCGGAGATTCGAGACCAAGTCTTCGAGTATTTCGTGGACAAGGTCTATCTGTACGACGACAAGCTCGTCGTGAGCATGTGGTTCTCCGAGGACGACAAGCAGGAAATCACGTGGCGGGACTGGTTCTCGCTGGATGAGTATTGGACCGACGAATCCCCTTTTGTTAAAGGGGGAGGCGTCGAGTTCGACTGCTTCCCCCTCGGCTCCACCAAAGGGGTATTACACGAACCTTTTTACTTTGTCGGCGGCTTTGCCGTCACAATATGGTTCAGGTAATACCGACAGAAAAGAACGGATATTCTCACTTGTTGAGAGTGTCCGTTCTTTCTTTATGTCCTGCGGACTGTCCGTGGACAATCTGCGGACAGTCACAGAATGCAGCTATTTTCACTTACCGTTCAGTAAGATTTTCGCAATTTTTAATCGCGCGTTCTCATTTGCGCAAGAATCCACACAAACGCGATTCTGAATGCTATAATGCGCTTGCCGGCGTTCAGAAAGAGGAGGTTTTCATCATGAACATGACCGCACGTTTCAAGGCATACAGAGACCTGAACCGGGAAATTGACCTGCAAATTGAACGACTGGAGCAGATGGAGGCAAAGGCCGGTTCTCCATCCACTCCGAACCTGTCAGGGATGCCTAACGGCTCCAGCTTCCAGCATGACAGAATGGCCGATACCGTCGCCAGAATTGCCGATCTGCGAAGTGAGATAGATTCCCTCATAGCGGAGCGGGACGCAGAGCAGAAAGCCCTTGAAGCCCTTATTCGGCGATTGCCGAACGCCGATAGGCGGCTTGTGCTGCGGCTGCGTTATCTCGATTCGGAGGAATGGGAAGATGTGCTTTTCATTGCATACGGAGGAAAGCCGGATTTCAATGAAAAATATGACAACTACAAGCAGCGGGTATTTCGCCACCACAAGCAAGCGTTGACAGAGCTGGAGGCAATTTCAGAAAACGAATAGGAGGATTTTTCACATGGACAAGACAGCAGTATTTCTCAGAATCAGAGCACTGACTCACGCCCTCGACATGATCTTTTCTAATGCGGATGATGGGTTGTCAGAGGATGCGAACACCATTTCCATGATGCTTGTGGAGCTGGTGGACGAATACGACCGAATGCGGACGGCAGAGGCAGAATAACGGAGAACGTCAGAAGAGCGGAGGCACAAGCCCCCGCTCTTCCTATTTCCAGCCCGCTACAGCCGCCTGAACCGTTCTTTGATGCTCTGCCGCTATTCTTTCCCTGTCAGAGCTTCCGGTGCCTCCTGCGGCCTCTGAGAGGCTTTTCTGGCTACTCCTCCCAATCCGGAATAGAGGCGACCCACTCGTCGGCAAGCGTGTGAGCTGCTTCCTTATCGGCAATCAGGTATTCCAGCCGCTTCTCGTAAATCTTATACTGCGGATTTTCGCCCAACGTATCGCGGATGAACTCCGCCGCTTTCAGATTGCCGTCAGCAGCCATTTGAACGGTTTTCACAATAAGCAGCATAAGGTTTGTGCAGTCACTTTCTGCAATGCCGTATTTCTGCAAAAGCGCCGCCTGTTCTGCGCCGACAGGTAACTGCAAGATGAGCTGTGCAGCGTCTTTCATGGTGCGCTTGCGCCGCCGAACTTTTCCGCTTTCCCTGCCGCCCTTGCTGGCGATTTCTCTTTGTTCGTCCTTTGTTCGTTCATTCATCGGAATCAGATTCTTGCTCATGTTCTCACCTCCCTGCCTGTGATATAAAGCACCTCCTGAACCGTTGGCTACTACGGCTCAGGAGGCGGCGCTACAGTCCGAACGCCACGAACGCCTGTAGCACTATAAACTTGACGAAAAGCAGCGCCTACAACTGCCTGCCGCCCGGTTTATTCGGTAGTTGCGAACAGCTCGGAGATCATGCTTTCGACCGTCTCGGCCTGTTCGATGATGTTTCGCTCGGTTACAAGCTGCATATAGCCGTCAGTCGGCACGGAGAGCGTAGCACCGTGTAGGTATTCGGTCTCTGTCTGGGACAACTTGCGGATAAAGAGCGTATCGGCCATTTCCTGAAGCTCTGCCAGAGCGTCGCGGAACTTCTCGCATTTGAAAAGCTGGCCGAAGGTCTGCGGGAAAGTCGTGTTGCCGTACTGGTCAGCGATCTGCCGGTCACTGGGCGCAATCTGCTTTTCCAGCACGGAGCGGAACCGCTGCATGATTTCCATATCGCCGGTGAAGTCCCGGAGAATCTGCGCGGCGGTCTCGTCGCTGATAGCTGCGCCCTCCAGCTGGATGAACTGCAAGGCGTTGCTGATTCTCACGGCGTAGTCAGCGGGTTTCTCGGATGCGCTGAGCGCGGGAACAGCTTTTTCGCTCAGATGCTCAACAGCGCCACGCGCCGAAGCGTTCAGCGCCTTTGCTTTCTCGGCAGCTGCGGCCAGCAGCGCGGCCTTGTTTTCTTCGTAGACCTCGCGGAGATGTTCCGGCGTGTAGGTTTTCGCCTGCACGTCCTCTTTGTACTTCTGATTCAGCGCCCGGACATTGTCGGCAAGGCTCTGCTGAGAGGCGTTGTATTTGCTGATGAGCTGCGCCAGCTGCTCCTTGATGCTGACCTCGACGGTTTCCTTGTTCATAACTGCTTTCATGGTTTATTCCTCCTATGTGTGATGATATTCTCGGCTGAACGCCGGTTTTGATGTTTTTTTCGGAGAGAAAGAACCAAAGAGAGATATACACACTCTTTTTCTTTCTCTGTATCTGTTTCTGCTTCTGTATCTGCTTCTCTAACCACCCCTATACCGGGGCTATAGGGGCGGTATGGGGAGGGTATAGGGGGGCTATCCGTCTTCACGGCTCCAACGGTTATTTGCACCTCTGCGCCCTGATTCCACGCTCGCCTCGTAGTCACTGAATGCCTCGTCGATATATGGACGCATGGCACAGAAAACGACATTTGAGAGCGGGTCAAGCTCTGGGATGGTTTTGTTCTCGAAGTATGCGAAGGCCGCTTTCAGCCCCTTACCGACGTTTTCGTCTGGTATTGCGTCGATTGTGGCCTTGCTGCTCAGAAAGCACTTGAACCATGTTGCCCGCTGTTCACGCCTCTTCATTACCTGTTTCCGCCTCCTCCAGCTCTTGCAGCAGCCGCCGCGCCGAACCCAAAGTGTAGAACGTGCTGCGTCCTCTCCGCTCTTCCTGCCGGACATAGAGCCTCAGCTCGTCCAGCGTTTCGGGGAAGAAATACCCGTCAAGGCTATTGCAAACCACCACGCCAGCGCGTCGAATATCCTCAATAACCTTGCGCACGGTTCTTTCCCCAAACCCCGTTGCCCGGTGAATATCTCGGAGGTGTGCGCCCTGCTCCCGGCCTGTACCGATTGCAGAGAGAACAACCCGCTGCCGCTTGTTCTTATACAGCTGCGGATAGTGTTCCTTGTCGATCTGCTGATACGGCATTCTGTCCCGCTCCTTTCTGCTCTTCCCTCAAGAAAGCCTCATACTCTTCTCGATGATCTTCACAGTATTTGTGAATGTCTCTGTAAATCAGCTGTGCAAGCGCTCGCGCCTGTTTCTGGCTGATGACAACCTCGACCATGCGCCGCCACCCTTAACAAGCTGCGGACAGCTCTTTGATAGCTGCCAGAATGCGCTGCTTGCGCTCGTCGGACAGTTCCTTTCTCAGCCACACGCAGAGAGTAGCCTCAGAAATGCCGATTGCATAGGCAATCTCGTACTGATATGCGCCACTGTGCTTGATAGCGTCCCGAACTTCTCTGTTTGCTACAGTCTTCATTCAACCTGTCTCCTTTCATGGATTTGAGGGCTGCGCAACTCTCATGCTTTTATTATAATTGTTATTTCGATTGTTGACTGAGTGTTTGTGTTGCGGTATAATTATGTTGAAAGGAAACATTTGTAGGGAGGGAAATAGCATGTTTAAATTGACCATCGGAGAGATGAACTGCGCCGTTTCAGATTTTGAGCATGGCACGTTCTGTTTTTATACGTTCGATGCAAGAAAAGATATTTTCAACCTTAATGACGGTGATAACGGGCTTGTTCGTTTTGTGCAGAGCGTAAACCCATCCGATACCACCATACAAGACTCAATAAACATCGTGCAGACGATTTGCGCCGAAGGGCGGCACACAACGGATATTGAAACATCCCTCGGAATGTATGGCGTTTCATTTCCGGCAATTAGTGCAGATGGGGCTTTGCTATGCTACTGTGAAAGTTTAATATGTATTGTCCTATCTGTCATTCGGTATTTGTCTATAAACAAATATAAATTCATGCTATGC
>ENA-UONQ01002000-UONQ01002000.1-human-gut-metagenome-genome-assembly--contig:-CS26-NODE-2000-length-15322-cov-16.027707_pt1 | contig 15322 bp, 13 predicted proteins | sample MGYA00242460_ERZ724007 | MGnify/ENA metagenome assembly ERZ724007
GCAAGTGCCGGATAGGAACGGCAAAATTTTTTACACTTCTATTGCTTCTTTATCACACATCAATAAAGTCCCAGGGCATGAAGCAGCTCATGGCTGGCGCTGGCGTCGCCGTGGTCGGCATGGTCCTCGTACCCCTGCTCTCCAGCCTGTTCACCGTCTGATCGCTCCCGTCGTTAAGCTGTCATAAGAAATCCTTGCCGCCCCTGCCCCCAAGCGGGGGCGGCTGAAAGGAGGTTGACACCGTATGGATTTCTTACTCGATGCCCTTACTGACTGGCTCAAGGAAATGTTGGTAGGCGGCATTATGAGCAACTTATCGGGGATGTTCGATAGCGTGAACCAGCAGGTCGCAGACATTGCGACACAGGTGGGCCAGACCCCTCAGGGCTGGAACGGGAGTATTTTCAGCATGATCCAAAATCTCTCCAACTCCATCATGGTGCCGATTGCTGGCGTGATCCTGGCTATCGTGATGACGCTGGAGCTGATTCAGATGATTACCGACAAGAACAACCTGCATGATGTGGACACCTGGATGATCTTCAAATGGGTGTTCAAATCTGCCGCTGCCATCCTCATCGTCTCAAACACCTGGAACATCGTGATGGGCGTGTTTGACGCAGCTCAAAGTGTGGTGGCGCAGGCGGCGGGCATCATCGGTTCCGACGCTTCCATCGACATCTCCTCTGTCATGACCGATATGGAGTCCCGGCTGATGGATATGGACCTGGGGCCGCTGTTCGGCCTGTGGTTCCAGTCGCTCTTTATCGGCATTACCATGTGGGCGCTTTACATTTGTATCTTTATCGTGATTTATGGCCGTATGATTGAGATTTACCTTGTGACCTCGGTGGCTCCCATCCCTATGGCCACCATGATGGGCAAGGAATGGGGCGGTATGGGCCAGAACTATCTGCGCTCGTTGATCGCCCTGGGCTTCCAGGCATTTCTCATCATCGTCTGTGTGGCGATCTACGCCGTGCTGGTGCAGAGTATTGCCACCGAATCCGACATCATTATGGCCATCTGGAGCTGCGTGGGCTATACGGTCCTGTTGTGCTTTACGCTCTTTAAGACCGGCAGCCTCGCAAAATCCGTTTTCAATGCACATTAACCAGGAAGGAGGTAATCCCTTTGGCTTATGTACCTGTACCCAAGGATCTTACGAAAGTCAAAACCAAGGTCGCGTTCAACTTAACCAAGAGGCAGCTTGTCTGCTTCGGCGGCGGTGCGCTGATCGGCGTACCGCTTTTCTTCCTGCTCCGGGGGCCTGTGGGAAACAGCGTGGCTGCCATGTGTATGATGCTGGTCATGCTGCCCTTCTTCATGCTGGCGATGTATGAAAAACACGGTCAGCCCCTGGAAAAGATCGTGGGCAATATCATCAAGGTGGCCGTCATCCGGCCCAAGGAGCGCCCGTATCAGACCAACAACTTCTATGCCGTTTTGGAACGGCAGGAAAAACTCGACAAGGAGGTGTATGACATTGTTCACGGTAATCAAAAGCTGGCTGCACCGGCTGTTCGGAAAAGACGAAAAGACCGCGCAGCCGGTTAATCAGAAAAAGATGAAAAAGCTGTCCCGCGCCGACAGAAAGCAGATCGAGGCTGCCATTGCCCGTGCCAATCGCACAGACAAAAAGAAAAAATCGGCTCAGGACAGTATCCCCTATGAACGGATGTGGCCGGACGGCATCTGCCGTGTGGCAGGCAGCCGCTACACAAAGACCATCCAATTCCAGGACATCAACTATCAGCTCTCGCAGAACGAGGACAAGACAGCGATCTTCGAGGGCTGGTGCGATTTCCTCAACTACTTCGACAGCTCCATTCAGTTCCAGCTGTCCTTTTTGAACCTGGCAGCCTCTGAGGAGACCTTTGCCCGCGCCATCAACATTCCTCTCCAGGGGGATGATTTTGACAGCATCCGGGTGGAGTACACCACCATGCTGCAAAACCAGCTGGCAAGAGGCAACAACGGTCTTATCAAGACCAAGTACCTGACTTTCGGCATCGACGCCGACAGCCTCAAGGCCGCCAAGCCCCGTCTGGAGCGCATTGAGACCGACATTCTCAACAACTTCAAACGCCTGGGCGTGGCCGCCGAGACCCTGGACGGCAAGGCGCGGCTGGCACAGCTTCACGGCATTTTCCACATGGATGAACAGGTGCCGTTCCGCTTTGAATGGGACTGGCTGGCTCCGTCCGGTCTGTCCACCAAGGATTTCATCGCGCCGTCCGGCTTCGAGTTCCGCACCGGCAAACAGTTCCGTATGGGTAAAAAATACGGGGCTGTTTCTTTTTTGCAGATCCTCGCCCCGGAGCTGAATGACCGGATGCTGGCGGATTTTCTGGATATGGAAAGCTCTCTGATCGTCAGCCTGCATATCCAGTCCGTAGATCAGATCAAGGCCATCAAGACGGTCAAGCGGAAAATCACCGACCTGGATAAATCCAAAATTGAGGAACAGAAAAAAGCCGTCCGCGCCGGATATGACATGGACATCATTCCCTCCGACCTTGCCACCTACGGTGCCGAGGCCAAGAAGCTCTTGCAGGATTTGCAGAGCCGAAACGAGCGAATGTTCCTTGTGACCTTCCTGGTGCTGAACACGGCGGACAATCCCCGGCAGCTGGGCAACAATGTGTTCCAGGCCAGTTCCATCGCACAGAAGTACAACTGCCAGCTGACAAGGCTTGACTTCCAGCAGGAAGAAGGGCTGATGTCTGCGCTGCCCTTGGGCCTCAATCAGATCGAGATTCAGCGGGGGCTGACCACCAGTTCCACGGCTATCTTTGTTCCGTTCACCACCCAGGAGCTTTTCCAGAACGGCAAAGAGGCGCTGTACTACGGTATCAACGCCCTGTCCAACAACCTCATCATGGTGGACCGCAAGCTGCTGAAAAACCCCAATGGACTGATTCTCGGCACCCCTGGTTCCGGCAAGTCCTTCAGCGCCAAGCGCGAGATCGCCAACTGTTTCCTGCTCACCAATGATGACATCATTATCTGCGACCCGGAGGCCGAGTACGCGCCCTTGGTGGAGCGCCTGCATGGGCAGGTCATCAAGATTTCGCCCACCAGCAGCAATTACATTAACCCTATGGATTTGAACCTGGACTACTCGGACGATGAAAGTCCGCTGTCTCTCAAGTCCGACTTCATCCTGTCTCTGTGCGAGCTGATCGTAGGCGGCAAAGAGGGCTTGCAGCCGGTTCAGAAAACCATCATTGACCGCTGTGTGCGGCTGGTGTATCAGGACTATCTCAATGACCCCCGCCCGGAGAATATGCCCATCCTGGAGGACCTCTACAACCTGCTGCGGGCGCAGGACGAGAAAGAGGCGCAGTACATCGCCACGGCGCTGGAAATCTATGTGACCGGCTCCCTCAATGTGTTTAACCATCAGAGCAATGTGGACATCAACAACCGTATAGTCTGCTACGACATCAAGGAGCTGGGCAAGCAGCTGAAAAAGATCGGTATGCTGGTGGTCCAGGACCAAGTGTGGAACCGCGTTACCATCAACCGTGCTGCCCACAAATCCACCCGTTACTACATCGACGAGATGCACCTGCTGCTGAAAGAGGAACAGACCGCCGCCTACACGGTGGAGATTTGGAAGCGGTTCAGAAAATGGGGCGGCATCCCCACCGGCATCACGCAGAATGTCAAAGACTTGCTTTCTTCCCGCGAGGTGGAGAACATCTTTGAGAACTCCGACTTCGTGTATATGCTCAACCAGGCGGGCGGGGACCGGCAGATTCTCGCCAAGCAGCTGGGCATTTCCCCTCACCAGCTTTCCTATGTGACCCACTCCAGCGAGGGCGAGGGCCTGCTGTTCTATGGCTCCACGATCCTGCCTTTCGTGGACCATTTCCCCAAGAACACCGAGCTGTACCGCATTATGACCACCAAACCCCAGGAACTGAAAAAGGAGGATGAATGACCATGAAACCCAACACCGAACTGAATACCATGATGTTTTTTGACGATGCCCTGGAGGGTGAGCGCACCCAGCTGCTCACCGAGCTGGCCGATGCCGTCAGCGAGACCCGCACGGCGGCGGATCAGGCTGCGGAGCTGAACGAGGACGGCGAAGCGGGCCTGCTGCGCCTGACGGAAATCTGGTGCGCCATGAACGGCGTCCCGGCCATCGTCATCTTCGAGGGCGGGCAGTCCGAGCTGCTGGCCAATGTGGTGGCGCAGATCTACGCCCATCTGCTTCAGCACCCCTCCCGTGACCCTGTGGGGCTGGCCGTCTATGTGGAGCTGCGCTACATGACGGCCTCCCTCATGTTGGGGGAATGGTTTGAATAAGGAACCGCGCCTGCGCTTTACGGACGAGGAACGGGCTGACCCGGCTCTGGAGAAGCCCATCCGTAAGGCGGACAAGGCCGCCGCCAAAGCAGACAAGGCGCAGGCCAAAATCCCCAAAAAGCAGGTCCGGCAAAAGACGGTGGACCCGGAGACCGGCAAAGTGACCACCAAGCTGGTGCTGGAGGACAAGAAGAAGCCGCCCTCCAAATTGTCCCATGCGGTGCGGGATACCCCCGCCAATGCCGCTCTGGGGAAGCTCCACAAGGAAATCCGGGAGACCGAACAGGACAATGTGGGCGTGGAGAGCGCCCACAAGTCCGAGGAGGCTGCCGAGACCGGCGTTAGGCTTGCACGGGAAGGCTACCGCAGCCACAAGTTGAAGCCCTACCGCAAGGCGGCCCAGGCCGAGCAGAAGCTGGAGAAGGCCAATGTGAACGCCTTGTATCAGAAGTCCCTGCGGGAAAATCCCCAGCTTGCCAGCAACCCCATCTCCCGCTGGCAGCAGAAACAGGCCATCAAAAAGGAATACGCTGCCGCCAAGCGCGCCGGTCAAGCTGTCGGGAACACCGCCAAGACTGCGGAGGCCACCGGCATGGCGGCCAAGGCGGTCAAGGAGAAAGCCCAGCAAGCGGGCGCGTTTGTCATGCGCCACAAAAAGGGCTTTTTGATTGCGGGTGCGATCTTCCTGCTGGTCTGTATGCTGCTCAACACCATGTCCTCCTGCTCCATGATGGCGCAGAGTATCGGTTCCGTGGTGTCCGGCACCACCTACCCGTCGGATGATCCTGAGCTGGTGGCGGTGGAGGCCGACTACGCTGCCAAAGAAACGGCGCTGCAAGCCGAGATCGACAACATCGAAAGCAGCCATCCGGGGTATGACGAGTACCGCTATGACCTGGATATGATCGGGCATGACCCCCATGAGCTGGCAGCCTACCTGTCCGCCGTGCTGCAAGGCTATACCCGGCAGAGCGCCCAGGCCGAGCTGGAGCGCGTGTTCGACGCACAGTATGAACTGACGCTTACCGAGGAAGTGGAGATACGATACCGCACCGAAACTTCCACGGACCCCGTGACCGGCGAGACGACCACCGAGGAAGTCCCGTATGAGTATTACATTCTGAATGTGAAGCTCACCAGCAAGCCCATATCTTCCGTGGCTTCGGAGCTGCTAACCCCGGAACAGCTGGAAATGTACCAGGTGTACCGGCAGACGCTGGGCAACAAGCCGCTGATCTTCGGCGGCGGCTCCCCGGATACGAGCAACTCCGAGGACCTGACCGGCGTGGTATTCGTCAACGGCACCCGCCCCGGCAATCAGGCCGTGGTGGACATAGCCAAAAGTCAGGTGGGCAATGTGGGCGGTCAGCCCTACTGGAGCTGGTACGGCTTCAATTCCCGTGTGGAATGGTGCGCCTGCTTCGTGTCCTGGTGCTACGGCCAGATGGGGCTGTCCGAGCCGCGCTTTGCCGCCTGCCAGTCCCAGGGTATTCCGTGGTTCCAGTCTCACGGACAATGGGGCGGGCGTGATTACGCCAATATCGCCCCCGGCGACGCCATCTTCTTTGACTGGGACCTGGATGGCAGCGCCGACCATGTGGGCCTTGTGGTCGGCACAGACGGCAGCCGGGTCTACACCGTGGAGGGCAATTCTGGCGACGCCTGCAAGATCAAGAGTTATTCCCTGTCCTACGAGTGCATCAAGGGCTACGGCCTGATGAACTGGTAAGGCCGATTTATGAGAAAAGGAGTGATTGAAATGGCTAAGAACAAAATCCAGCGCATTGACCAGGAGATTGCCAAGGTCCGCGAGAAGATCGCGGAGTACCAGGACAAGCTGAAAACCCTGGAGGCGCAGAAAACCGAGGCGGAGAACCTGGAAATCGTTCAGATGGTGCGCGCCCTGCGGCTGACCCCGGAGCAGCTGAACGCCATGCTCTCCGGTGGTACGGTCCCTGGCATGGCCGCTGCCTCCGCCAACTACAACGAACAGGAGGATACCGACCATGAAGAATAAGAAAATTTTCAAAACCCTTTCGGCCCTCTGCGCCGCCCTGGTGCTGATGATGGGCCTTTCCGTGACTGCCTTTGCCCAGGGAACGGAAGAACTTCCGGCGGAGGATGCCACCAACGACAGCAATGTGGTCGTGGAGGAAACCGAGGACAGTCCGGCCCTGACCCCGGATGGCAACGCCGCCCTGGTGGATGATTTCGGCGACAACAAGCAGCTCATCACCGTCACCACCAAGGCAGGCAACTACTTCTACATCCTCATTGACCGGGCCAACGAGGACAAGGAAACCGCTGTCCACTTCTTAAACCAGGTGGACGAGGCGGACCTGATGGCGCTGATGGAGGACGGTCAGACCACCCAGGAGCAGCCCGCCACCTGTACCTGTACGGAGAAATGTGTGGCCGGTGCGGTGAATACGGCCTGCCCGGTGTGTGCCACCAATATGAGCGCCTGCACGGGTAAGGAGCCGGAACCGGAGACCCCGGAAGAAACCCCGGAACCGGAAGAACCGGCGCAGAAACCCGCAGGACTGAATCCGGCCATTCTTTTGGCGGTGCTGGCTCTGATGGGTGGCGGCGGCGCTTTTGCCTACTTTAAGCTGGTAAAAAGCAGACCCAAGACCAAGGGCAACGACAATTTGGACGATTATGACTACGGCGAGGATGATACCGATCAGGAGGACGAGGACTCCTGGGAGACCGAGGAATCTGACGAGCCGGACGCTGACGGGGGCGGCGACGAGGAAAGCGAGGACAAGACGGTTTGACCCGCTTCACCGACAGCCCCTATGAACGCATGATGACACGCAGGCCGGAGGGCGGGAAGGAAACTTCCCGTCCTCCTACTTTATCTCCCGGCCACCCCTGTTATGGCTGCGGAAATTACCGTGACGGTCAGCCCTGCGTGGGATTCTGCCACCGGCAGCTGACCGCATGGCTGCGGGAAAGGAGGATGAAAAACCATGAAGCTGGTGATCGCTGAGAAACCGTCCGTTGCCCAAAGTCTGGCCGCCGTGATTGGGGCCACCGCCCGCAAGGACGGCTATCTGGAGGGCGGCGGCTGGCGGGTCAGCTGGTGTGTGGGCCATCTGGCTGGTCTGGCCGACGCCGACGCTTATAACCCGGACTACGCCAAGTGGCGCTATGACGATCTGCCCATTCTGCCGGAACCCTGGCAGATGGTGGTGAGCAAGGACAAGAAGAAACAGTTTGATGTGCTGAAGCAGCTGATGAACGCCCCGGATGTGACCGAAGTGGTAAACGCCTGCGACGCCGGACGCGAGGGGGAGCTGATCTTCCGCAGCGTCTATGAGCTGGCGGGCTGCCAGAAGCCCATGAAGCGGCTCTGGATTTCCTCAATGGAGGATTCCGCCATCCGGGAGGGCTTTGCAAACCTGCGCCCCGGTGCAGACTATGACGGCCTGCGGGATGCGGCCCTCTGCCGCGCCAAAGCGGACTGGCTGGTGGGTATCAATGCCACCCGGCTGTTTTCCGTGCTGTACCACCGGACCCTCAACATCGGACGTGTCATGTCCCCGACGCTGGCCCTCATTGTCCAGCGAGAAGCCGAGATCGACACCTTCAAGCCGGTGCCATTCTACACGGTCACACTGGAGCTGCCCGGTTTCACCGTTTCCGGGGAGCGCATGGCAGACAAGGCTGCCGCCCAACAGCTGAAAACGGCCTGCCAAGGTGCGGCTGCCACAGTGAAAAAAGTGGGGCGCAAAAACAAATCCGAGAAGCCGCCCGCCCTCTATGACCTGACCACCCTCCAACGGGACGCCAACCGGCTGCTGGGGTTCACCGCCCAGCAAACCCTGGACTACCTGCAAAATTTGTATGAAAAGAAGCTCTGTACCTACCCTCGGACGGACAGCCGCTATCTGACTTCGGATATGGCGGCGAGTCTACCGGAGCTGGTCCAGCTCACTGCCGGGGCGATGCCCTTTTCCAATGGCATGGAGATTGCCTGCAATGCCGCCCAGATTGTCAACGACAAGAAAGTGACCGACCATCATGCAGTGATCCCTACCCGCAACCTCCAGGGCGCGGACCTGTCCGGCCTGCCGGTGGGCGAAAAGGCGGTGCTGGAGTTGGTGGCTCTGCGCCTGCTGTGCGCCGTGGCCCAGCCCTATACCTTTGCGGAAACCGCCGTTGTTGTCGAGTGCGCCGGAGCGGAGTTTACTGCCAAAGGCCGCACAGTGAAAAATTACGGCTGGCGGGCGCTGGACGCTGCCTATCGCGCAGGGCTGAAGAATGTGGAGCAGGACAAAGAACCCGAGGACAAGGCTCTGCCTGAGCTGTCTGAAGGTCAGACGCTGCCCCTTTCTGGTGCTACCGTCAAGGAGGGCAAGACCACCCCGCCCAAGCACTTCACCGATGTAATACACTTTGAGAGTAGGCAGTGGAAATATTCAAAATGCAAAGGAGCAGGATAGCAATGAAAATCAAGGATAAGAGATTTAAAATCACAGCTTTATACGAGCGACTCTCAAAGGATGATGAGGTGCAGGGAGAGTCAAACAGTATCGTCAATCAGAAGCGGATGTTGACACAGTATGCAGAACAGCATGGGTATGAGAATATCGAGCATTACACGGATGATGGATGGACTGGTACAAACTTTGACAGACCCGACTGGAAGAGAATGCTTGCGGATATTGAAGCTGGCAAGGTGGGAACAGTCATTGTCAAGGACATGAGCCGTATCGGTAGAGATTATTTGCAAGTAGGATTTTACACAGAAGTCATGTTTCGGGAAAAGGGAGTGCATTTTATAGCGATTTCCAATGGTGTTGACAGCGAGCGCAGGGAGAGTGCAGAATTTGCCCCATTCTTGAACATTATGAAGAACACGAGGCATTTGGGAGGGGTAAACTGCTAATTTCTCTCCAATTCGACAAATCAGTGTGCAACAATCAAATATCGTTGCTGTTACAGAATGTTTCCGTCTGGCTGCTGATGCGGTCAGGCGCTTTTTTGCCCAATCACACCAGCCCAACAAAGCGGTAGTAGATTTTAATGTCCTGGTGTCTTTGACCGTCTATGACGGTTCGTTCTCCAACTTCAATGCGGTCAATCAATTCCTCAATGATTTCCCGGTTCAGTTCCTGCAAGTCCAGATACTGCCGGATGGTTCCGGCCCACTGGTGGATATTGGCGATGTCCTGCTGGGCTTTCCGTTCCCCGGCTAACAGACTGTCCAGGCGTTCCGATTTCTGGATGCGTTCCTGCTCGTTCTTTTGAATCAGAACCGAGAAGGAATCGCCGCTGATTGCCCCCCTTACCTTATCTTCATAAAGTTTTGCGGTGATCTGTTCCAGCTCCTCCAAACGCCGCCGCAAACGGCTGATTTCCTGTCGGCTGTCCTCCTGTTGAGCGGCGCTTGCGGATTGGATGTGCTGTTTCAGCTTATCCAGTACAGCGGCTTCATCGGCTGCAACCGCTTTTCCATGCGCCCGGATTTCACTCAGCACCAGGTTTTTCAAGCTGATCTCAAAAATCCGGTGCCAGGAGCAGATGCTATGTCCGGTAGTGGCAAACCGGGAGCAGAAATAAGAAGTATAGTGCTTGACAGTGCCATTTTTCCGGCGCTGTGTTTCGCGGGCGGCAACCAGAGGATGCCCGCAGTCCGCGCAGACCAGCTTTCCGGTAAACAGAGATGCTTGGGGCGGCGTATTGTTAGCGGAAATCTGTTTCGCCGCCTGATTGATTTTCTGGACAGCCTCCCACAGCTCCGGCCCGATAATTGCCTCGTGCGCGCCCTCATGGGAAATCCATTCCGATTCCGGTTTCCTTATCATGGTCTTATCCTTATAGGAACGGGAACCGGTGCAGTTCTGTGTGAGCGTACCGGCATAAACATCATCGTTCAGAAGGCTTCGGACGGTTGCGTAAGCCCACAGCCGGGAATACTTGCAGCTGCCATTTCCGTAATGGACCGCCCAGTACCAGCGGGGAGAGAGAATCCCTTTCTCATTCAGGGCGGCGGCGATTTTCCCATAGGCCATGCCGGACTGACGCATCTGGAATATCTGCCGCACAACAGCGGCGGATTCCCCGTCAATGACCAGCTTGTGTCTGTCCTCCTCGCTCTTGCGGTATCCGTAGGGAGCGTAGGCGGCAAGATACTGGCCGCTTTTCTTCTTGGCATGAAGCACCGACTTGACCTTGCTGGACAGGTCCTTGAGATGGTAGTCATTCATCAGACTGCGGAAGTGCAGCATATCGGTGTTGTCCCCCTCGCTGTCCAGGCAGTCCAGAACCGATACGAACCGGCATCCGAGGGACGGGAAAATGACATCCGTATAACGGCCCACCTCCACAAAATCCCTGCCTAAACGGGAAAGGTCCTTTACCAGAATCAGGTTAATCAGGCCATGCCTTGCGTCCTCCAGCATTTCCAAAAATCCGGGCCGCTGAAAATTGCCGCCGCTGTACCCATCGTCCTGATAGGTCTTGACCTCGATCCAGCCATTGAGCATGACGAATTTGGAGAGGATTTCATATTGGTTCTCAATGCTCACCGATTCATCGCTGGGGATATAGCCCTTCGCTTTTGCGGAATTGGAGGCGTCATCCACACTCAGGCGGCAGTAGATACCGACTTTATATTGCTTCGCCATAATCCTGCCCCCTTTCCTGTGCCAGCGCCCCGTCCACATTCCCGACATAGCGGTAGTAGACCTTGACCTCACAAATCCGCTGCCCGTTGACCTTCTGGGTATCGCCAACCTCGATCCGGTCTACCAGTTCAAAGAGAATGGTTTCGTCCAGTTCCGAGATTTCGGTATAGCGCCGGATAATTTCCAGCCAGCGGTCGGTATCCACCTGGTTTTCCAGGTGCGCCCGGACTTTCCTTTCCAGTTCCGGGACTGCCTCCGCCTTTTCTGCCCGTTCCGCTTCATATTTCTGCATCAGGGTCTGAAATACCGTCTGCGGGATGGAGCCGGTGCATTTGTCCTCGTAGAGATTCTGCATCAGGCGCTCCAAATCGGAAATACGGGCTAAGGAGGATTTTAATTCCTGCTCATAGGAGAAAAGCCGGGTGTGGGATTCCTTCTCCTTCAGCCGGAGAATCTCGCCCATCAGCCGGTCCGGGTCATATTCCGCAAAGCGGGCCTTTTCCCGGATGTCCTCCAATACCAGCTGGGTCAGCACCGTTTCATAGATGGTGTGGATGGTACACGCGCCCCTTCCGCTGCGGGAGTAGTTGCCGCAGATGAAAGAGCTGTACCGTCCCGGCCTGCCATCCTTATAGGTGAATTTTTCGATGTGGTTCCGCATTTTGAAACCGCAGTCGGCGCAGTACACAAGTCCGGTGAAGATGCTCTTGCAGCCATCGGACGGGGCGCTTTTCCGCACCTTCTTTTTGCCGATACTGGCTACGGTATCCCACAGTTCCCGCGAAATAATGGCCTCGTGGGTCCCCTCCACCCGAATCCACTCGTCCTCCGATTTATTGACGAGCTTGCGGGATTTATAGGAGAGTGTGCCGCTTTTGCCCTGTACCATGTTCCCGATGTAGACCTCGTTGCGGACCATGTTTTTTACCGTCTGGTCAGCCCATTTGTGGTTGACCCTGCGGGGGTCGCTCTGGCCCTTGCGCTGGTAGTACAGCACACCGGGCGGCTGAATCCCTTCTTCATTGAGCGCTACCGCGATGGCGTGAAATCCCATGCCTGATGCCCGCATTTCAAAGATACGGCGCACAACCGGCGCGGTTTCCTCGTCAATCACCAGATGGTGCTTATCCAGCGGGTCGCGCCGGTAGCCATAGGCGGGGTAGGTCCCCATGAATTTTCCGTTTTCGGCACAGGCTCTCTTGACCGCCTTGACCTTCTTGCTGGTGTCCCGGCTGTAAAATTCATTAAATAAGTTCAAAAAGCACATGACATCGGTGCTTCCGTTGTCGCTCATGGTGTCAATGCCGTTGTTCAGCGCGATGAACCGGCACCCAAGAGAGGGGAACAGGTAATCCGTATATTGCCCAAATTCGATGTAGTTGCGGCCAAAACGGGAAAGGTCCTTCACCAGAATCACATTGATCCGCTTTGCCTTTGCGTCCTCGATTAACCGCCTGACGCCTGGGCGGTTGAAGTTCGTGCCGGAGTATCCGTCGTCGATATAGACATCGACCTCATTCCAGCCGCGCTGCCTGACATAGTTTTGAAGCAGCAGCTTCTGGTTCTCAATGCTGACCGATTCCCCGTCACGTTCATCGTCGTTGCTTAACCGGCAGTAGATGCCCACGTTGTATGTTGTATCCATCATCTTTCTTTTACCTCCCGACCATCTCAGAATCCATACCTCGTGCGGCAAAATGGCTCCGCAGGTTTTACCCTGCATGAATATCTTACCGGAGAATCCACCGCCGCGCAATGATACGGCAGGCCGCGAGGCTTTCTGTTATTTGGAACCGCTGGCAGCTGGAATGGCTTCCGACATGGCGCGTCTGACTGCCAGCTGTTCCAGCGTCTTTCCCAGGTCCTTTTCTCCCGAAAAAAAGCTGGTGACGCGATAAATTGTTTTCCCGATCCGCACCTCTTTGTAGGAGCTTGTCGGGGTTGTCTGTTTGGTCATAAAGACGCACCTCCGTTCAAAAATTGTTTTTACTCTATGGTTAAAAAGCAGCCGTATCGAAAGATAAGGGCGGCGGTTGCCGCTGGATACCGTCCGGTACGGCTGCTGCAATTCTGTTTGGATGGTTCGTCATATTTGCCACGCCCCCTGACGATGGGGACATAACAGGCCGCTCCCGGCAGAGCTGTCATAACTCCGCAACGCCGTTTTACTCGTGCGCCGCAGGGTTCCCCCCAAGTCTTTGGCGGGCCGTGAGGAAGTATCTTTAAGCCCCCGCACCATCATCGCGCCCGGAACGCCATCTCCGGGTTTAAGGCTGGACGTAGATCGCTCGGATTGCCTGTCTGTCATCACCTCCTGCAAGCAACCGTCCTGGCGGCGCGCCTTTTCCGCTTCGATACGGGTTATGTACCTGTTATGCCGTATATTCAGTTGTCAAGCTGCAATGAGGGGCAAGAGGACTTGTCCCTTCAATGTGTAGGCATTGGGAAAGGCGATTTGTTAAGCCTTTTTCAAAAAAATCTTGATTTTATTTATTCGCTGTGTGATTGCACTCCGGGAACAGTTCCACAGCCTTGCGACATCGGCCTGCCGGTATCCGTCCACAATGAGCAGGGTCAGCAGTTCCAGATCGTCCTCCGGCAATTTGCAGAGCCGCCGGTACAGCAGTTCATCCTCCAGGGAGGACAGCCAGCCAAACCGCCGGGAATCCACATCGCCGGTGTCCCAGGTGCAGGACAGGGATTCAAATTTTCGGAACAGGCAGGACTGCTCGCTCTCGTCCTCACACTGTTCGCTAGGAAGGGCCTGTACGCGGTTCTGATAGGTCCGCTGGCTGCAAAACCAGGTCCAGTCATATTCCTTCATGGCCGCGATCTGCCTATCGTCCATACCGGCTGCGCGGTATTCCTGTTCCAGCCGGGTCCATTCTGCATCAAACTTCCTTTTCTCATATCCATAGTGAAAGCCCATAGTTTTCCTCCATTTCGATTCAGGCGTGGTTGACGGGTGAATCGAATGGAGGTGGGGACCGGCAGCGGTACACATCGGGAGGTTTCCCTAAAAATCGACAATAAGAAACGCCAGCTTCTCGCAATGAGAAACTGGCGCAACAAAAAACACCATGATTATGCTGATTTATATGGATTGATAATACTGATAGATAACTATAATATCCCGGAGGAGGGCCTATGCTTTTTTTAATTGATATATGTCATAGCTATTACAAATGAATATTGCAGACATGGCGGTATCCTCCTATACACCGCCCATGCTGATTGCTGAGGGTCATCTGGAGGTCTGCTTTTTAGCAAAAAGAAACGGCGGCCTTGATCTACTCAAAACCGCCGTATCCGTCAGTGATACAGGAAAGCGCACGAAATCCTCTGCCCGTCAGCGGTTTTTTTCTTTTCCCCGCTGTGGAGGCAGATGTTTTGATATGTAAGCTCGTTTCATTCCACAAAGAACAGACCCCGCCGAATCAGCTCCGGGATATTGACCGGGGCGGTGATATAGTCGTTCACGCCCTCATGCCGGTATTCATATTCCGTGGCAAGGTCGTTGTTCTCGGTGAGGATAAAGAACGGCAGAAGCCGGACAGGGGGATTCTTCATTTGGAACATCCCCGCCACCCGCCGCAGCGTATGAAACAGCTCCATTGCTGTGCCGTCCGGCAGTTCCAGATCGCACAAGATCAGGTCTATTTCCTTATCCTCAAAAATCCGGCGCTTGGCCTCCCCAATCGACGGAACCAGAATCAGGTCAAAGCCCTTTTGCAGCATAGCCGCCCGCAGCACTTCGGCACTGGTATCTTCCGCATGGACAAAGAGCAGCTTGTGAAAAGTCGGGGCCTTTTCGCCGGATAACTGCCGGTAGGCGTATTCCACCAGCTTATCTTGTAGTAGCAGTCCTTTCATTTTGTCCATGCACAGCGTCGCGCCCCGGCGCATAGCTTCCTGTTCGTAGTCGTCCTTGTCATGACAGGACGCCAGAATAAAAGGCAGCTCCTTGTCTGCGGCCCGCACCTCGTCCAGAAAGTCCATGCCGGAACCGTCCGGCAGGTCGAGATCACAGCAGACCACCAGCGGCATTTCTTCTTGGATGGCGGCTCGCGCTTCTTTCAGCGTACAAGCCGTTTTTACCGGGTAACCCCGGTGCTGTAAGTATTTTTGCAGACACCATGTATAGGTGTCGCTGTCGTCGATCAGCAGTATCTTTTTCATGTGTCCTCACCCCCAATATTGATTTACCACAAGCATAAACTACAAATGTTACACAAATGTCCGAGGTGCCTTTGATTTCGACAGAAAAACAGGCTGAATTGTTACAACGCTCGGACATTTCAAAAATTTCTTTGAGAAATGGCGAAAAAAGCGGGGCAGCACACGCCGCCCCGCCGATCCCATAC
>ENA-UONQ01002010-UONQ01002010.1-human-gut-metagenome-genome-assembly--contig:-CS26-NODE-2010-length-15237-cov-6.727901_pt1 | contig 15237 bp, 8 predicted proteins | sample MGYA00242460_ERZ724007 | MGnify/ENA metagenome assembly ERZ724007
CGATACAGATGAGCTTTTCCTTCGCGCGCGTGAGCGCGACATAGAGGATCCGCATCTCCTCGGCCTTCGCCTCACGCCGCAGCGTCAGCGCCAGCGCGCTTTTCGAGACGCTGTCATAGCGGATGTGCCGCGCGCGGTCGACCCGCTCGCAGCCGAGCCCCAGCGCCGGGTGCACCAGCACCGGACGCTTGAGATCCTGCTCGTTGAACTGCTTGTTGAGGTCGGCGAGGATCACGACAGGGAACTCCAGCCCCTTCGAGCGGTGGATGCTCATGATCTGCACGCCGCCCCCGCTCTGGCCGGTGCTGACGTTCGGCTGGCGGTCATTTTCCAGCAGACGGCGCAGCTGCGTCACCAGTTCAAATACGCCCGCCTGTCCGCCGAGGTTGTCGGCAAGGCTCCCCAGCGCAATGAGGTTCGCCCGCCGCGCCGCGCCGCCCTCCATTGCGCCGAATACGCCGAGCACATGGCAGGTATCATACAGCCTCCACACCAGCTCCCCGGCGCAGAGACTGCGCGCGTCCGCGCGCAGTGCATCGAGCGTCGCGCGGAACGCGGCGGTATCGGGCGCGTCATCGGCGCAGACGGCGTCGTAGTAGTCCCCCTCCGGAATAAGCGTCCGGATCTGCGCGAGCCGGTCGGGCGTGAAGCCGAACAGCGGTGAGCGCATCACCGAGATGAGCGGCACGTCCTGCCGCGGATTGTCGATGATCTGGAGGAAGGAGAAGAGCACGGCGATCTCCGTCGTCGCAAAAAAGGCCGACTGCTCGCCGCTGCTGCACGGGATCCGCTCCCGGCGCAGCGCGTCGGTGAACGCCCGCAGTCGCGTGCGCGGCGAGCGCATGAGAATCACGATATCCTCGGGCGTGATGGGGCGGAGCCGACCGTCCGCGTCCTGCACGGGGTAGCCCTCGTCGAGCATCTGCCGGATACGCCGCGCGGCGAAGCGCGCCTCGACCTCCTCGCGGTCGAACTGCTCGTCCTCCGTGTCCTCCACGCTCACGAGGTGGAACTCCGCCGCCGTGTCGGTGCGCGGGACGTAGTACGACGCGCCGAAGTGCAGCTGCTCGTCCTCTCCGTAGTCCATCTCGCCCATTTCCCGGGACATGATCCCGGAAAAGACATAGTTCGTGCTCTCGAGCACCTCCCGGCGCGAGCGGAAGTTCTGGCTCAGCAGCACGCGGCGCGGCTGACCGTCCTCCGCCTCCGCCGCGTCGCGGTAGGCGAGGTATTTCTCGAGAAAAATCGTTGGGTCAGCCAGACGGAAGCGGTAGATGCTCTGCTTCACGTCGCCGACGGTGAAGAGATTCTGCCCATCGCGCGAGACGGCGCGGAAGATGCAGTTCTGCACCTCGTTCGTGTCCTGATACTCGTCGACCATGATCTCCTGATAGCGCGAGGAGATCTGCCGCGCCAGCTCCGTGGGCGCGCCGTCCGGCTGCGTCAGAATCTCGATGGCATAGTGCTCCTGATCGGAGAAGTCCACGGCGTTGCGGCGCAGCTTCTCCGCCTGATAGGCGCGGGTGAAATCCGCCGTCAGACGGATGAGCGCGCGCATGGCCGGGGCCATCTCGCGTAGGTCGTCGAGATAGTCTCTCTCCGCCGTCTCATAGGGCGCGGCGGTCTTCTTCATCTCCGCCTTGCAGCGGTCCCAGATTGCCTTGGCGCGCACCTTGCGCTCCTCCTCCCCGCGCACGGGGCGCAGGGACGGGAACTTCGGCACGGCCGCGCCCATCGCGTCCCAGCCGTCCGCAGCGCTCTCGCGCAGGTGTGCGAGCTGCGCGGCCGCGTCGCGAAAGCCCGCGGCATAGCCCTTTTCGAGCGCGGGGCAGTCCGCCATCTCCTCTGCCGCCTGCAGCAGCCTGCGCGCCCAGAAGTCTGCCTTGCGGCAGGTGTCGGTCATCAGGATCCGGCCGTAAGCACAGTCCGCGAGCGCCTGCGGCGTCTGCTCCCACTGCGCATAAACCTGCTCGAGCCACGCGAGCGGATAGGGGTGGCTCTGGATCTTGCTGTGCTGCTCGAGCACAAGCGCCGTGAGCGCGCGGTCGTCGCGCCCCGCGCCGAGCGTCTCGGCCAGCAACTCCCCCTCCGCGTCACCCGCCTCGAGCCGGGCGTAAAACGTCTCCATCACCCGCTCGAGCACGCGCTCACGCAGCAGCTGCGCCTCCTGCTCGTCGAGCACGCGGAAGTCCGGCGTCAGCGCATGCTGCCCGTCGCCGGGGAGCAGATGCACGTTCTCCCGCAGCACGGCGGCGCAGAACGCGTCCACCGTCTTGATGTCCGCCTGATAGACACGGAAGAGCTGGCGGCGCAGGTGGCCGCTCTCCGGGTGCACGGCCACGCGGCGCGAGAGCTCGGCGGCGATCTTCCCGCGCAGCTCCGCCGCCGCCGCCTTCGTATAGGTGATGATGAGGAAGTCGTCCACATCGCAGCGCTCACGCTCCATATACGCGAACAGCCGCTCGACGAGCACCTTCGTTTTGCCAGAGCCCGCCGCCGCAGAGACAAGCAGGCTCCCGCCGCGGTTATCGACCGCGGCCTGCTGCGCCTGCGTCAGTTGGATTTCAGCCATGCCGTACCTCCTCCGTCTCCTGCTCGATAAAGCGCCAGAATTCGCTGTCCCTGACCTTTTTCATCATGCGCCGCCTGTCGCGCCCTTCCTCGAAGCAGCACGCCGAGGCGTACTCGCACCAGTCGCAGCTGCTCTCCTGCGGGCTGCGGCTGCAGGGGTCGGCGTTGATGTTGCCGCTGCTGAGCTCGTCTGTGATCTCGTGCAGCAGGCGCTCGACGTACTGCCCGAGCTTCCCGAGCTGAGCCGCCGAGGCGAGCCCGCCCGTGATCGTGCCGCCCTTTTTCACCTCGATCGGGAGGAAGCACGGCTTTTCGAGTGCGCTGTGCTCCATCGCCTGCAGCACCTCGGGCTCGGCGAGCACCATGCCGCTGCGGCGCAGCTCCTTGTCGAGCGCGGCGCGGATCTTCTCCTCCGTCGCCCCGCGCTCCGTGCGCAGGATCACGTCCCGCGCCGGGGTATACAGCACCCCCGCCGGCACGACCGGATGGCCGAAGTACCGCTCGCCCTCCCCCTCGAGCGCGAACAGATACAGCAGCATCTGCACGCCGAGCCCATAGCGCAGATCCGTCAGGTCGAAGGATTTTTTGCCCGTCTTATAGTCCACCACGCGGATATAGAGCTTTCCGTCCCTGAGCCAGCCGTCCACGCGGTCGACCTTGCCGGTGACGGCGAGGGTACTCTCCCCTTCACGGATCGTGATGGCCGGGAGCTGCCCGTCCCTTCCGCCGAAGCCCAGCTCGAACTCCAGCGGCACGAAGTCGGACTGTGAGAGCTCATCCGCGACGTTTTCCACGATGGCGTAGGCCGTCGTGCGCAGGCGCGAGAAGAGGTAGCGGAAGCGCGCGCTTTTTTCGCGGCAGCCGCCGAGCTGCTCTTCGCTGTACTTTTCCAGATACTGCCGCACAAGGCCGCGCAGGGCCGCGCGCTCCACCGCGCCGTACCCGCCGCGCGCCCTCACCTCGCGGTTGACGTTTTCGAGCAGATAGTGCAGGAACGTCCCGATCTCAGGCGCGTCGAAGCCCGCGGCCTTGCGCTCCTTTGCGCACAGGCCATACTGCATGAAATAGCCGAAATGGCAGCTGCGGAGCTTATCCATTCTGGACGCGGACATGCGGTAGGACGAGCCATAGAGCGCGCGCACCGCCTCGGGCGAGAGCCGACCGCGATCAAAGCTGCGCGCCCGGCGCATCGTCTCGAGCGCCGCGCCCCAGCGGCCGCTCTGCGCGAAGCTCTGCCACAGCGCGCCGCCGGGGTGCTCCCCCGCCGCTTCGAGCGCGCCCGCGGGCGTGAGCAGACGGTAATCCCCCGTCTCGCGCGTGACGGGCACCGACGGGAACAGGCGCCGGATGCGCTCGACCACGAACGACGGGCGCAGCTGGCTCCCCGCGAGGTCACCCGCGGGCCAGCTCACATGGAGATACTCCGTCGGCTGGGTGAGCGCCGCGTAGATGTTCTGCAGCTCGTTATCCAGCGCGTCGAACGTCGCGTTCGAGAGCTCGATGTCGTGCTGCTGGAGCGTCTCGCGGTCCTCGTCGTCGAGAACGCCGCCGCGGCGCTCGACCGTCGGGAGCACGTCATCCCCCGCACCGAGCAGGAACAGGCACTTCACGCGGTGGCGGTCGTTGCGCGTAATTTCGCTCACGCGCACCTGATCGAGTGTCGCAGGGATGGTGCCGACGCTGTACTGCGTCAGAACGAGCCGCAGCAGCCGCGCAAACTCCTCTCCGCCGATCTCCTGTCCGCCGAGAATCTCCACGAACTGGTCGAGCACGTCGCAGAAAATCTGCCACAGCTGTGCACTCTCCTCCGCGAGCTGCACCTCGCCGCACGCCATCTGCTCCGCGGCCTGCTGCTGCAGCGTCTGCGCCGCGCCGGAGCGCTGCGCAAATGTGTAAAGGGCTTCCGCCTTCCCCCGCGCGGTTCTGCAGGTTTTCAGCCCGTCGCTCAGCTGAGTGAGCGGCCCGCGGACCTTTTCGCGGATGCGATTGATCTCATCGAGCCGCGCCTGCCGCGCGTCGGTCATCTCCGCGCCGTAGCCGTCGGGGTTCGCCGTCCACGGCGTCTCCCGCAGCCACATGCTGCCGCGGATCTGCCAGAGGATGACGTAGTTTTCCAGCAAGTCGCACTCCGCGGGCGTGATTCCGGCAAGGCCGGTCTTGAGATAGCGGAACATGTCCTCGTATTCCAGCCCGCCCGTCACCGCGTCGACCGCGCCGAGCAGGAGCGTGATAACCGATTTTTCGAGAATGTCATGCCGCCGCGCCTGATAGGCGGGGATCTCCGCGCGGCGGAGGGCGTTTTCAAGAATCGGGCCGTAGCGATCCATATTCCGTGCCGCGACAGCGATATCTCTGTATCGGTACTTCCCGCTGCGCACCATCTCGCGGATCTGTGCGGCGACATACTCCGCTTCACTGTAGGCCGTGGCGGCCTCATAGAGCGCGATCTGCTCCGTCGGCTCCGGCCAGACCTCGTCGCTGCCGAAAAAGCAGCGCTCGAGCCGATCGAGCGCCGTGCGCTCCTGCGCGGTAAACCAGCAGATCTCGCACGGAACGCCCACCTCGCGTGCCATGCGCACCAGCCGCTCCCGCTGGCGCAGGGCGTTCTGGAAGAGCTCCTGATTTCCCTTCTCGCCGAGGAGCGTCACCGTCACCTGATGCGCCTGACGCAGGATGATGGAGAGAATATCCTCCTCCAGTCGGTTAAAATACGCGTATCCGTCGACGTACACGTCCTTCCCCGCGAGGTACTGCGAGGATCCCAGCGCGTCGCGCAGCTTCTCCACCCGCGAGCGCGCGTCGCGCCCGCCCGCGTGGAGCTTCGCGTCATACGCGCCAAAGAGGAGCGCCACGGACTGCAGCTTATCGCCCATTGCCCCGCCGATCTCCTGCGTCTTTTCGTACAACTCCTCCGGGCGGATCTCATAGGCATAGAACTCCTCCGCCAGTTCCACCAGCTGCTGCAGAAATGCCGCGCGCTGGGACGGGTGGTGGAACACCTTGAGCTGCCCGCTCAGCTCCTGCAGCGCAAGGCGCATCGTCAGGAGTTTTCCGCCGCCGTCGAGTGTCACGTCCGCCAGACCGCCCGTGCGGCTCAAAACGCGCGTGGCGAGGTTCTGGAAGCTCAGCACCTCGGCATTGCGGCTGGCCGTCTCGCCGCAGGCGCGGCACAGATCCACCTCCGCGCGGTGCGACGTGTGCTCCGGTACGATGAGCACCTGCGCGCGCTGCGTCCGCTCCGACGCGATGGTGCGCAGCACCTTTTCCGACTTGCCGGACCCCGCCCGGCCGATCCAGATGGAGAGCATGGCTCGTCCCCCTTCTTATCTTGCGTAATTGCCCCTATTATACCGTATCCGCGCGCAAAGCACAACCGGCAGGCTGTCCTGAAAATAGGACACACCTGCACAGCATTCATGGAGCAAAGACCTATTATAAAAAAAGAGGGAGCGCAGCTCCCTCCTTTTTCTGTAGATTTATTATTTCTCTTTTACAACCACGTTTTCCTCCCCGAGCCATTCGCGGCACTCCTGCAGGAGCGCCGGGTGGTTCAGGCAGTGCGTACCGACGAGCTTACCCGTGTCGGCCAGACGGATTTTCACCGGTGTCTCGCCCTCGAACATCGTCATGACAAGGCGGATGTGGCGGAAGGCGTCGCTCTCCAGCCCCGGCACGCGGATGTAGATCGTCGCGCTTTTCGGCGCTTCCCGGCGCGACGCGGGCGAGCCGGGCGGCGGGGCCATGTCCTTCTGCAGCGGATAGACCGTGTCGCAGAGGATCTGCGGCGGCTTCTCGTCGCGTACGGAGAGCTTCCCGCGCACGAGCACGGGCGAGTTGACCTGCATGAAGCTCCCGCACTGCTCGATGCAGCGGGAAAAACACATCAGCTCGATGGACGCCATCTCGTCCTCGATGACGACATAGGCCATGAGGGAGTTGTTGCGCGTGGTGCGCGTGCGGTTGGAGGTCACGACGCCCGCGACGGTGATATTCTGCCCGTCGGCGAAGCGGCGCGGGCCGTCCTCCGCGGCGAAATCGGCCAGAATCTCATGGATCGGAACCGCGCCCGCGCGCCGCGCCGCACCGCGCAGGTCGGCCATCGGGTGTCCGGAGAGATAGAGCCCCGTCGTCTCCTTTTCCATGACCATCCGCTCGGCGGCGGAGTACTCGGGGATGTCCGGCAGTTCAATCTTATTATGCTGCGCGCCGGTCGAGGCGGCGGCCATGCCGAAGAAGTCCAGCTGCCCCTCGAGGTTCTGTCTGCGGCTGGCGGAGATAGCGTCGAGCACCTTCTCATACACCGCCGCCAGCTGCGAGCGGCGCGCGCCGAGCCCGTCGAACGCGCCGCTGCGGATGAGATTCTCCACGGCGCGCTTGTTCATGTCCGTGCAGTCGAACATCCGCTCACAGAAGTCCTGAAACGACTCAAACGGGCCGCCGCGGCCGCGCTCGCGGACGAGCTCCTGAATAAAGCCACGGCCGATATTCTTGATGGCGACAAGGCCGAAGCGGATACCGCCGCTCTCGACGGTGAAGCCGTCATACGAGCGGTTCACATCCGGCGGCAGGAGCGCGATGCCGCACTCGCGGCACTCGGCGATGTAGCCGGCGACCTTGTCGGAGTTATCGAGCACGGACGTCAGTAGCGCCGCCATGTATTCTTTCGTATAGTGGCACTTGAAGTATGCCGTCTGGTACGCGACGACCGCGTAGCTCACGGCGTGCGCCTTGTTGAAGGCGTAGTTCGCGAAATCGTAGATCTCGTCAAAAATGGACTCGGCCACCGGCTCGGGGATCCCGCGCGCGGCGCAGCCGTCGATGCCGCGGGCACTGTCGCCGTGGAGGAACGCCTCGCGCTCGCGCGCGACGTCCTCGGCCTTCTTCTTGCTCATGGCGCGGCGCACCATGTCGGCCTGTCCGAGCGAGTACCCGGCCAGCTCCTGAAAGATCTTGATGACCTGCTCCTGATAGACGATGCAGCCGTATGTCCCCGAGAGGATCGGGACGAGCGACGGGTGCTTGTAGCTCACGAGCTTCGGGTCGTGCTTGCAGGCGATGAACTTCGGGATAGACTCCATCGGCCCCGGGCGGTAGAGCGCGATAATCGCGGTGATGTCCTCGATGCTCTGCGGGCGCAGACCCGTACACACGCCGGTCATGCCCGTCGACTCCATCTGAAAGACGCCGTTCGTCTTGCCCTGTGAGAGCATCTCAAAAACCGCCGGGTCGTCCATCGGGATATTCTGCAGGTGGAAGTCCGGCTCGCGCCGCTGCACCATCTTCACCGCGTCATCGAGCACGGTCAGGTTCCGCAGGCCGAGAAAGTCCATCTTTAAAAGGCCCAGCTCCTCGAGCGTCGTCATGACGTATTGGCAGACGATCGACTCGTCGTTGCGCGCGAGCGGGACGTATTCATACACCGGCCGCTTCGTGATGACGACGCCCGCCGCGTGCGTCGACGCGTGGCGCGGCATGCCCTCGAGCGCCCTGGCCGTGTCGATGAGTTTCTTCACGCGCGCGTCCGTCTCGTAGAGATCGGCGAGCTGCCTGGAGAGCTTGAGTGCGTCGTCGAGCGTGATGTGCAGCGCGCCCTGCCCGGCGGGCACGAGCTTGGCCACGACATCCACCTCGGCATAGGTCATGTTGAGCGCGCGGCCCACGTCGCGGATGGCGGCGCGCGCCGCCATCGTCCCGAACGTCACGATCTGGGCGACGCGGTCGTCGCCGTATTTGCGGCGGACGTAGTCCACGACCGCGCCGCGGCGCGGGTCGCCGCAATCCAAGGCGATATCGGGCATGGACACGCGCTCCGGGTTCAGGAAGCGCTCGAAATAGAGGCTGTACTGCATCGGGTCGATGTCCGTGATGTGCAGGCAGTACGACACCATTGAGCCAGCCGCCGAGCCGCGCCCCGGCCCGACCGGGATCCCGGCGCCGCGGGCGTAGTTGACAAAGTCGGCAACGATGAGAAAATAGTCCGTAAAGCCCATCTTCTCGATCATATTCAGCTCATAATCGAGCTGCTTGTGGTAATCCTCATGCCCCTCGCCGTAGCAGCGGGCGAAGCCCTCCTCGCAGAGCTTTCGCAGGTATGTCGGCGAGTCATAGCCCGGCGGCAGCTGAAATTCCGGCAGGTGATACTTGCCGAACGTGAACTCCAGCTGGCAGCGGTCGGCGATGCGCTGCGTGTTCTCCACAGCCTCGGGATAGGCGGCAAAAAGCTGCTCCATCTCCTCGGTCGAGCGGATGTAGAAGTTCTGCGGCTCATAGCGCATGCGATTTTCATCGTCGACGGTCTTGCCCGTCTGGATGCACAGAAGCACGTCGTGGCTCTCCGCGTCCTCCTTGCGGAGGTAGTGCGCGTCGTTTGTACACACAAGCGGGATGCCCGTCTCCTGATGGATACGCAGCAGCCCGCGGTTCACCTCTGCCTGATCGCGGATGCCGTGATTCTGCAGCTCGAGGTAGTAATTCCCCTCGCCGAAGATCTCCTGCATCTGTAGTGCGTACTCTTTCGCCCCCTCGAGGTTCCCCGCCAAAATTCGGCGCGGAATCTCGCCGGCGAGGCACGCCGAGAGCGCGATCAGCCCCTCCGAGTGCTCGCGCAGGAGGTTGAGGTCGATGCGGGGCTTGATGTAAAAGCCCTCGATGTACGCCTGCGAGACCATGTACGAGAGGTTGCGGTAGCCCGTCTCATTCTGACACAGTAGCACGAGGTGGCGCGCTTCGCTGTCGAACTCGTGCTGCTTGTCGAAGCGGGTGCGCGGCGCGACATAGACCTCGCAGCCGATGACCGGGTGAATCCCCTCGGCCTTGCAGGCACGGTAGAAGTCGATGACGCCGTACATGACGCCGTGATCGGTGATGGCGACGGCGTTCTGACCCAGCTCACGCACGAGCTTCGGCAGGTCACGGATACGGCACGCGCCGTCGAGCAGGCTGTATTCGGTATGGACATGCAGATGCACAAAGGACATAGCGGTTCTCCTTTTATCAGGCGGTCTCTCCCAGCATATCGCTCAGGATGCCCGCCGCGGTCACAATCAGCAAGCCGCAGTGATCCCCCGCGGCAAGTTCCTGCGCCAGCTCCGACGGCTCGAGATCCTGCGCGGGCAGCAGCTCGCGGCAGTCGAGCCGGTGGAAGCGCTCGGCAAAGCGGCTCTCGAACTCCTTTGTCAGCTTCGTTGTGTGCGGTCGGTCGGACGGATCCGGACAGGACGCGCCGAGGATGAGCACCGGCGCGCTCACCGCGCCGCAGATGCCGCCGCAGCGCACACCGCCGCCAAGCCCGGCCCCAAGGCCAAGCGCCTGCTGCTCCGTCAGCCCCGCCACGTCTCGGAAAGTGGCCAGCAGACACTGCGCGCAGTTGAGTCCCTTCTCGCGGTATGCCTTCGCCGCGCGGCAGCGTTCTTCTTTCGTCATTTCTGTTCCCTCGCTTTCTCCAGCAGCTTTCTCATTCTGTGGTTCATGCATGATTTTGTCACCGGCGGATCGCAGCGCTCCGCAAGCTGCGCAAGCGACAGCTCCGGGTAGGCAAGGCGCAGCTGCGCCGTCTGCCGGAGCTTTTCCGGCAGACTCTCCCACGCGCTCCCGCCGCGCAGACGCTCAATCGCCGTGAGCTGCTCCTCCGCGGCGTCGAGCGTTTTGTTCACATTCGCCATATCGCAGTTCATGGCGCGGTTGGCGCCGTTGCGGATGGACTTGTCCACCTTCGCGGTCATGACGTCCATGGCCGAGGCCGGGGCGCCGATCGTCGTGAGCAGATCCTCGATGTGCTCGGACTGCTTGAAATAGATCACCGTCGCGCCGCCGCGGCGGACGCTGCGCGGCAAAAAGCCCATCTCCGTCAGCAGCGCCGACATCTCGCGGCTGGCCTGCGCGTGCGAACCGGTCAGCTCGAGGTGATAGCGCTTCTCGGGATCCGTCACGCTCCCGCCCGCGAGAAACGCCCCGCGCAGAAACGCCGTCCGGCAGCACTCGTCCTCAAGCAGAGCGAAATTGACGTGCAGCACCATCGTCTGGCGCGGGTCATAGCCGAGCTGGTTGATGATCCGGTCGAGCTTCTCCGGATGGGTGATCTGGAAAACGAGCTTTCCGTGGCCGCCGTCGTCCTCGGGCAGGCGGTCGAACTTCACAGAAAACGCCCGCTGAAACAGGCGCGGCAAGCGCGCGGCAAACTCGGCGTTTTCCGTGATAATGCGCACCAGCGTCGGCGTGAACGTGTTGCAGTACAGCAGCACGCCATAGGCCTCCGCCCGCGCGCAGCACAGACGGCTGACCGCCGTGCGGCAGAGCTCACTTTTGACTTTATAGGAAAAAGACTGCATAGACCGCCTACCTTTCCACTTTGTTGCGCGTATGGCCGGGGGTGGACGGCTCCACGAGCCGCATGTTCCGCTCCGCGTGCAGCGCCATCAGCTCGCGCGCGAGGTGCCCCGGATTGTGGCGCACCAGATCATTCTCCACCGACGCCACCGGGCGGCTGATGACCTCCACCCCCAGCGCCTCGCAGGCCTCCCGGTCGCACAGCAGCGGCTCGGCCCCCTCGGCGAGGTAGCGCTCGGCGATGCTGCGCGGGATGGGCGAGTCACTTGTCAGGCAGATGTCGAACAGTCCCGGCCACGCTTGGTCAAACAGCGCGCGGATGTGATCCGCCGCGGTATAGCCCTCCGTCTCCCCCGCCTGCGTCATGACGTTGCAGACATAGACCTTCAGCGCGCCGGAGTCCATGATCGCGTCCACGACGCCGCCGACGAGGAGGTTCGGGATGATGCTGGTATAGAGACTCCCCGGCCCGAGGACGACCATATCGGCCTCGCGGATGGCCTCGAGCACAGCGGGCAGCGCCTGCGCCCCAGCGGGACGCAGACGGACGCGGCGGATGCGGCACCCGTGCCGCCGTTTGCAGCCGCAGATGCTCGACTCGCCCGCCACGCGCGCGCCGTTTTCCAGCTCCGCTTCAAGCCGGACATTCTCATTCGTCACAGGCAGCACGCGCCCCGTGATGGCCAGAATCTGGCTCAGACTCTCGACCGCCTGGTCAAAGCTCGGCAGGATCTCGCTCAGCGCGGCGAGGAAGAGGTTGCCGAAGCTCTGCCCCGCGAGCGTCCCCTCCGTGAAGCGGTAGTGCATGAGCCGCTGCATGAGCGGTTCGGTGTTCGCCAGCGCCTCGAGACAGCTGCGCACATCGCCCGGCGGCAGCATGCCGAGGTCATGGCGCAGCACGCCCGAGCCGCCGCCGTCGTCCGCCACGGTCACAACGGCCGTCAGATTCTTCGTATAGAGCTTCAGCCCGCGCAGCAGCGTGGAGAGCCCCGTGCCGCCGCCGATCACCGTCACGCGCGGCCCCTGCTCGGGCGGGATGCGATACAGATACGATTCCATAGGCGTTCCTCTCAGCGGGAGATGTCCCGGTGGTTCTCCGTCACCTGATAGCCCGCGCGGGCGATGTAGTCGGCCAGTCGGTGCGCCACGGCCACGGAGCGGTGGTGCCCGCCGGTGCAGCCGATGGCGATGACGAGCACGCTCTTGCCCTCCTCGTTGTAGAGCGGGAGGAGAAACGAAATCATCTTCTCGAGCTGCCTCATGAATTCATGCGTCTGGTCGAAGGAAAAGACAAAGTCCTGCACGGGCCTGTCAAGCCCCGTCTGGTGCTTCAGCTCGGCCACATAGAACGGGTTCGGCATGAAGCGCACGTCAAAGACGAGATCCGCCTCGATCGGGAGCCCGTGCTTGAAGCCGAAGGACAGCACATTCACGTTCATGCCGCCGCGGTCGCACTGGCCGCCGAACAGGTCGAGGATCTCGCTGCGGAGCTTCCCCGTCGAGAACGACGTCGTATCGAGCACGAAATCCGCGTGGTCGCGCACCGGACGCAGCAGCTCCTGCTCGCGGCGCACGGCCTGTTCCATGCTCACGCCCTTCCCCATCAGCGGATGGCGCCGCCGCGTCTCCTTATAGCGGTTGATGATCGTCTGCACAGACGCCTCGAGAAACAGCATCCGGCAGGTCACACCGCTCGCGCGCAGACGGTCAAGCGTGTCAAGCAGCTGGTCAAACGGCTCGCCCGCGCGGATGTCGTACACGAGCGCCACGCGGTCATACCGGCCGCTCGAGCCCGCGCAGAAGTCCGCAAACTTCACCATCATCTCCGTCGGGAGATTGTCGACGATATAGTATCCGATGTCCTCCAGAAACGAGGCAGCCTTACTCTTGCCGCCCCCGGAAAGACCGGTGATAATCAGAATTTCCACGGATCCGACCCCCTGTCACTTCTCCACGAACTTCACTTCCGGCTCGAGCAGCACGCCCGCGCGCTCCTGCACGCGGCGCTGCACCTCGCCGATGAGCGCGCGCACATCCGCGCAGGTCGCCCCGCCGCGGTTGATGACAAAGCCCGCGTGCTTCTCCGACACCTGCGCCCCCCCGACGGAAAAGCCCTTCAGCCCGGCCTGCTCGATGAGCGGCCCGGCGAAATACCCCGTCGGGCGCTTGAAGGTGCTGCCCGCGCTCGGCCACTCGAGCGGCTGGCTCTTCTTGCGCCGCGCCATCAGCTCCTCCATCCGCGCGCGGATGGCCGCCGGATTCCCCGGCCGCAGCGAAAACGCCGCCTCAAGCACGACATTCTCCGGATGATCGGTGAGAAAGCTCCTGCGGTAGCCGAAGGCCATGTCCGCGCCGCTGAGCGTGTGGACGCCCTCCTCGGGCAGCAGGAGCGTCACGGACTTCACGACGCCCTTCATCTCCCCATCATAGGCGCCCGCGTTCATGCACACCGCGCCACCGACGCTCCCAGGGATGCCGTGGGCGAACTCCAGCCCCGTCAGCCCCGCCTGCTGGGCAAAGACCGCCAGCCGCGCGAGCGGCACGCCCGCCCCGGCGATAATCTCGTTTTCACTCCCGCCCCGGCGCAGCTGCGCAAGGTCGCGCGTGCTGATGACAAGTCGGTCCGTCTCCCCGTCGCCGAAGAGCAGATTCGTCCCGTTGCCGAGGATAAACGGCCTTGCGCCGCAGGCGCGCGCAAAGCTCACGAGCAGCACCAGCTGCTCGCCGCTTTTGGGGAAGGCCATCCGCCGTGCCGGCCCGCCGATGCGAAACGAGGTGTGCCGGCTCAGCGGCTCCTCTCGCAGGACGGGGACGTCCGGGAGATAGTCCGCCATCTTCTGATCCAGTTCTTCATACCAGCTCATGCTGTTCTCCTTTTTAATATCAGTTGTCGGTCTTGCGCGCCGCCTGACGGCTCAGCTCGTCGATCTGGCGGTCGACGCGGTCGACAAACTCCTGCGCGGAATTATAGCCGAAGAAGGTCTGCCGGTTCTTCATCGCCGCGATTTCCACGATGCCCGCGAGGTTGCGGCCCGGACGCACCGGGATCGTCACATACGGCAGCGACACGCCGAGCAGCGTATACGTCTCGCCCTCGAGCCCGAGACGGTCATAGAACTTCCCGTCCTCCCACGGCTCGAGCTGGATCACAAGCTCCACCTCCGAGTCGTGCTGCACCGCGCCCATGCCGAAGAGTCTCTGCACGTCGATCACGCCGACGCCGCGTATTTCAATATAGTGTCGGATCATCTCCGGGGCCGTTCCCCAGAGGCTGCCGGACACGCGCTGGATCTCCACCGCGTCGTCCGCTACGAGCCGGTGGCCGCGCTTGAGGAGCTCAATGGCCGTCTCGCTCTTGCCGATGCCGGAGTCGCCCATCATCAGAACGCCCTGACCGTAGATATTCATCAGCACGCCGTGGCGCGTGATCTGCGGGGCGAGCTTGCGGTTGAGAAAATCGATGATGCGGCTGCTGATGTCGACGGTCGTGCTCGGCGTGCGCAGGAGCGTGCGGTCATACTTGGCCGCGAGCTCAATGAGCTCTGGGAACACGTCCATATTCCGCGAAATGATGAGCGCCGGGATCTCGCAGCGCAGCAGCTCGTCGAGCACATGGCGCCGCGGCTCGGCGGCCATTGCCTTGAGGAACATCACCTCGGCCCGGCCGAGGATCTGCAGGCGGCTGGGCTGAAAATAGTCGTAAAACCCAACCAGCTGCAGCGCGGGGCGGTTCACGTCCGAGATCGAAAGCGTCTGCTCCTCATAGCTCGTGGCCTGATAGAGGATCTCCAGATCGAATTCCTTCACCAGTTGGCTGAGCTTGGCCGGGTTGCGTCTGATTTTTTCCATATCTTCCCTCACAATCCCGCCGAGGTAAGCCGGCGGCGTGTAAATTTGGTGGCAATTATCCTTTTACATTATAGCCTATGCCCCGCTTTTTCGCAATACCCACAACCCGTCGCAAATTTTTTCCTTTTTCTTTGCAAATAACTCTTGCATTTTTCGTCCGTATCTGCTATTATAACAAATGCTTGTGAATGCAAGCCTTGAATGTTCGTTACAGCAAGGAGGTGCAACGGATGGCTAAATGCGAGTTTTGCGACAAGGGCGTTACCTTTGGGATCAAGGTTTCCCACTCCCACAGACGTTCCAATCGTCCTTGGAAGCCCAATGTCAAGCGCGTCAAGGCAATGATTAATGGTACGCCCCGCCATGTATATGTTTGTACCCGATGCCTGCGTTCCGGTAAGGTTACCCGCGCAATCTGAATGATGAAAAGCTCTGTGAGTTCTCACAGAGCTTTTTTCATGCGGTTTTTTGTTAGAGAGGAGCCTCCGGCGG
>ENA-UONQ01002041-UONQ01002041.1-human-gut-metagenome-genome-assembly--contig:-CS26-NODE-2041-length-15036-cov-4.699419_pt1 | contig 15036 bp, 6 predicted proteins | sample MGYA00242460_ERZ724007 | MGnify/ENA metagenome assembly ERZ724007
GTACGCAAAATTTACTCGCAAATCACTCTTGTTCAATTATGCGGTATTGCCTTAATTATTTTAGGGGAACAAAAATATGATCAAACGCATTATTTCCTGTATTGTAAGCACGGTCATCGTGCTCGGTGCCACCATCGCGTATGACCGCACGCCTGCATGCCGCATTGCCGTGATGGAGCAGGTGCCGACACAGCTGGCTTCCGTTCTGCCGCGTGCTGCCTCCTATGAACTGGAGCTGCGTACGGAGGAAGGCAACCGCAGCTACACGGTCAACTGCCATGACAAGGACGGCAGCACCTTCCGCTCCTACACCATGCAGACCGTGGAAGGCGAGGAAGAACCGCTCAATTTCACCTACACGGACTACACCTACGACGAAAACGGCAACTGCACGGATGCTATCACCACCGACAAGACCAACAACTCCACCTCGGAGTATCGCCGCAGCTATGACGACAAAAACCGCGTTCTGCGCACGGAAAACTACGAAGACGGCGAACTTTCGGCCTCCTCCGAGACGGTTTACACCGAGGTGGACAACGGTCAGTCCTCTGCCGTCAACACGGTTTACGACGCAGACGGCAACGAGCTGATGGTCGTCCGCATGGGCATGAACACCAACGGCGACGTGCTGTCCTCCCGCACCTACGAGGGCGAGGACAATATCACCTCCTCCACCGACAACCGCTACGACAGTCAGGGGCGGCTCATCCAGTCGGTCACCGTAGACGAGAGCGGCGTCGTGTTCGAGGTGCTCACCGTGTACTCGGTGGACGGCAAAACGCAGACCACCCGCTCGACCATCGAAGGCGGCACCCTCTCGACCGATACCCGTACCTTTGATGATAACGGCAATCTGGTCTCCATGCACCAGACCGACAGCGACGGCTACGCAAGCGATACCACTTATACACAGTTTAAGTGACCTGTCGCGGAACTTTAATCCGCAGTGAAAACCACCCGTTCGGGTGGTTTTTCCTTTTTTTCGGACATACTATTATCAGCTATACACAGACCATTTCTCCCTATTTGTCGGTTTTCCGCTAAACTCCTGCAAAATTCCTGTCTGGATATTGCTTTTTCTCGGTCAAACCGCTATAATCGCTATATGCGTATCAAGACTGTGTCAACAGAGCACAGCTATAGAGAAATAGATCGGAGGTGCGCTATGCGCATCATTATTGTAGGCTGCGGCAAAGTCGGCTCGGAGCTGGCGGGACAGCTCAGCGCGGCCGGACACGACCTGACACTGATTGACCTGTCCGAACGCCGTCTGGATGAACTTTCCAACACATACGACCTTGCTACAGTAAAGGGCAGCGGCACCAGCTATCACGTTCTGCGTGAAGCCGGCGTGCAGGATACCGACCTGCTAATCGCCGTTACCACCCATGACGAAATCAATCTGCTTTCCTGCCTGATCGCTCGTAAAGCATCCGGCTGCCACGCCATTGCGCGTGTGCGCGATCCGGAATATGTATCCGACCTCGGCTTTATCCGCGATGAGCTGGGTATTTCGATGGTCATCAACCCCGAGCTGTCCACCGCGCGTGTTGTTTCGCGTCTGATCCGCTTCCCGTCGGCCATCCGCGTCAGCACGTTTGCCCGCGGACGCATCGAGCTGCTCGACCTCAAAATCCCGCACGAGTCCCGCCTGGACGGTATGGCGGTCTGCGAGGTCAATCCGCTGCTCCGCACGGACGTGCTGCTGTGTATGGTCCGCCGCGACGGTCAGACCTATATTCCCAAGGGCGACTTCATCCTGCGCGAAAACGACAACATCACGGTTATCATTCCGCCGCACGAGCAGAGCGAATTTTTCGAGAAGGTCGGTTTGCCGGTCAAGCGCATTTCCTCTGCGATGCTGGTCGGCGGCGGCAAAATCTCGTACTTTCTTGCGAAAATCCTGCTGAATTCCGGCATTTCAGTCAAGATTATCGAAAACAAACTCGAGCGCTGCGAGGCACTGTCCGAAATGCTCCCGCACGCGACCATCATCTACGGCGACGGCACCGACCGCAACCTGCTCGATGAGGAGGGGCTGGCAACCTGTGAGGCCTTCGCGGCTCTCACCGGCATGGACGAGGAGAACATCCTGCTTGCGCTGCACGCCGGCCGTCATTCCCGTGCGAAGCTGTTCACCAAGGTCAACCGTGTGAACTTCGAGGAAGTCATTGCCAGCATGCCGATCGGCAAGGTGATTCGCCCCAAGCAGACCACCGCCGAGCTGATCAGCCAGTACACCCGCGCGATGCAGAACTCGATGGGCTCCAACGTGGAGACCCTGCATCAGCTGGACGGCGCAGAAGCGCTTGAGTTCCGTGTTGCGGCGCACCATCTCACCGGTGTTCCCCTGCAGTATATGCCGATTCGTCCGGATGTTCTGCTGTGCTGCATCAACCGCAGAGGCAAGCGTATCATTCCGCGCGGCCACGATGTGCTGCATGAAGGCGATACGGTTATCGTCGTTTCCACCTTCGAGGGCATGAACGACCTTCAGGATATCTTCCTGCCGACAGCCGGAGGGCGCGAAAAATGAATTTCGCAATCGTCCGCTATCTGATCGGCTGGCTGATGGGCATTGAGTCCCTGTTCCTGCTGCTGCCCGCATTTACCGCGGTCATTTACCGTGAACCCGAGCTGCCTGCCTATATCGCCACCGCACTGATTTGTATGGTCGGCGCAGGCATTCTGTGTGAATACAAGCCGAAAAACACCAAGTTCTACGCACGCGAAGGCTTTGTGGCAGTCGCGCTGTGCTGGCTGGTGCTGGCCGTGACCGGTGCCCTGCCGTTCGTGCTCAGCCGCGAGATTCCGTTCGCAGTAGATGCGATTTTCGAGGCCGCATCCGGCTTCACCACCACCGGCGCTACCATTCTCGGCGATGTGGAGGCGCTTTCGCATGCCTCTATGCTATGGCGCTGCCTGATGCACTGGGTCGGCGGCATGGGCATTCTGGTGTTCATGCTGATCGTCCTGCCGCTGGCAGGCGGTCAGACCATTTATCTGATGCGCGCGGAAAGCCCGGGACCCTCGGTCTCCAAAATATCGCCGCACATGCGCGATACCGCGCTTATCCTGTACGCGATTTACTTTGGACTGACCGTTCTGCAGATCATTCTGCTGCTGTTCGGCGGCATGCCGATGTTCGACGCCATCTGCGTTTCGCTCGGCACGGCAGGCACCGGCGGCTTCGGTAACTGGAATAATTCCATCGCGCACTACGACAGCGCCTACCTGCAGAATGTCATCTCGGTCTTTATGATCCTTTTCGGCATCAATTTCAACGCGTATTTTCTGCTTTTGACCCGTAAATTCAAGCAATTACTCAAAATCGAGGAGATTCGCGTGTACCTCGGCGTGATTGCCGTATTTACCACGCTGATCGCCTTCAATGTGCGCGACTGCTTCGGTTCGCTGCGCGAGAGCTTCCACCATTCCCTGTTTCAGGTTGCGTCTATCATCACGACCACCGGTTTTTCAACCGTGGACTTTAACCAGTGGCCTGCATTCAGCAAGCTGCTACTTGTGCTGCTGATGTTCATCGGCGCGTGTGCCGGTTCGACCGGCGGCGGCATGAAATGCTCGCGCATCCTGCTGCTGTTCAAGGGCGTAAAGAAGGAAATGATGTCGCTGATTCATCCGCGTCTGGTGCGCGTGCATAAAATGGACGGACAGCGCGTCCAGCATGAGGTCATGCGCTCGGTCAACGCCTTTCTTGTGGCATATCTGATCGTCATTGCCACTTCCATCCTCATTGTCAGTCTGCACTGTGAGGATATGGTAACCAGCTTCACCTCGGTCGTTACCTGCATCAATAACGTCGGTCCGGGACTCAATCAGGTCGGTCCTGCAGCCAACTTCGGTGCACTGCACCCGCTGAGTAAAATCGTGCTGACTTTTGATATGCTCGCCGGTCGTCTGGAGCTGTTCCCCATGCTTCTGCTGTTTGCGCCGGAAACGTGGCGAAGAAACCGATAAAAAACTGCCGCTAAACGTATACCGTTTAGCGGCTTTTGCGATATCAAACGACCACGAATCGTTCCGGTGCTCCACCGACACACCCGAATCGCGGTGTTGCCTTAATCTATCGACAGATGCTTTTTCAGTGCCTTCACATAGGAGTCCGCATAGCGGCTGAATACCACGTTTTTCTTGCGGATGAGACCGATGCGCATGCTGCCTTCCATCTCGAGCGGCCGCGCGATAATGCTCGGACTGTTCAGCTTACGGTCGATAATGCCCGAGCTGACCGTAAAGCCGTTCAGTCCGATTACCAGACTGAACAGTGTTGCGCGGTCGCGGACCTGAATGGTTTTCGGCATGTCGAGCATGCTGAGCAGTTCCTCGGAAAAATAAAAGGAATTGCGGTCTCCCTGCTCAAAAATCAGATACGGATAGGGCTTCAGTTCATCGAGCGTGATGCACTTCCGGTCTGCGAGCGGATGGTCCTTATTGATGAACACATGCGGTGCGGCAGTGAACAGTTCCTCGAACACGAGCTCACTTTTGCGCAGCAGCTTGGAGAGCACGGTTTCGTTGCTCTCGGACAAATACAGCAGACCCAGCTCGCTTTTACCCGACGCCACATCATCAATGATCTCACCGGTCTGTGTTTCCCGCAGGATAAAACCGTACTGGTCCGCGTCGTACTCCTTGACAACCTCGACGAATGCGTTCACCGCGAACGAATAGTGCTGACATGACACGCAGAACTTGGGCACGCGCTTTTTGCCCACGCCGAAGTGCTCCTGCATGATGTCTGCCTGCTCGAGCAGCATGCGCGCAAACGAAAGCAGCTCCTCGCCCTCCTGCGTGACGGTTACGCCCTTGTTTGAGCGCACAAAGGCGGTAACGCCCATCTCCTTCTCTAAATTGTGAATCGCGGCGCTCAAACTCGGCTGCGAGAGAAACAGCCGCTCGGCGGCGTCCGTGATGTTGCCGCATTCGGCCACAGTGACAAGATAGGTCAGCTGCTGCAGGGTCATAGGAAAAACCTCCGGGAAATAATCTGTATCTATTGTAGCATGTCTGTGCGGAAATACAATGCGGTTTCTTTATCTATTCCCGCGATTTCATGCTATGATAGAGACAAGGAGCGTGTAAAAATGAAAAATGTACTGTTCTACGGCGATTCCAACACCTGGGGGTATCAGGGCAACGATCCCATGCACCGTCTGGACGCGGACAAGCGTTACACCGGTGTGGTTGCGGCTCAGTTCCCGGACGTGCACTTTATCGAGGAAGGTCTGTGCGGACGCACCATCTGCAGCACCGACCCGATTGATTACGGCCGAAACGGCATGGCAATGCTGCCTGCCCTGCTGGCAACGCACGATCCGCTCGACGTGATCGTTATCATGCTCGGCACAAACGACAGCAAGGCAATGTACGGCCACTCGCCGTTCACCATCAGCGATGCCATGGACCGCACGATCAAGCTGATGCAAAGTCCACTTTTATGGTCAAATACCATGCAGAAACCGCAGATTCTTCTGGTTGCACCGCCGAAAATGGGCGAAAACCTTGCAGACAGCGTCTACTACGGCATGTTTGACGAAAGCAGTGCCGCACTCATCCGTGCTCTGCCCGCACGGTTCCGCACGCTGGCAGAAAAGTACGGCTGCGCTTTCGTGGACGGCTCGGCTGTCACGGCGGCAAAGTGCTCGGACCAGATTCATCTGACCGCAGAGGAGCACGCCGTGCTCGGCAGGCTCATTGCGGACAAGCTGCGCGAGCTGCTTTAACCCCCTGCCCGAAAGCATTCGTCATCTTTTCCCCGGTTTTGTCACCTGACAAAACCGGGGTGTTTTTTGCCGCATTTTATCCACAGCCTGTTGATAATTCCTGTGGATTGTGTGTCATTTTTTGCAGAATTTACGCGTAGTTCACTCTGTTTTTCCTATCGGTGTATTTCGTGTCGAAAATCGGACATTTCATGTGCCCGACCGCACAGCAGGCTGCAAAGCTGCTATGATAAACGCAGGCAATTTTCAGTCTCTTTTCTGCAGGCGCGGCTCGTTCCACCGCACCGCAGAATGGGAAAAGGAGGAATATACCATGAAATTCAAACGCGGCATAAGCCTTGCTCTGGCACTGGCTCTTATCGCCGGCATAGGCGGCCCGCTTGATATCCGCGCAGCGGCGGCGGATACCGGCAGCTCGGACGCACTTGCGGCGCTCGGTATTGATTCGAGCAAAGCGCCCGACGGCTTTAATGCCAACGACCCCAGCAACCCATACGGGCGCAATACCATCAAGGTTACGCCGGTGTACGAGCTGTATACCGTTGGTCTGACAAGTGATGTTCTGCCGTCGGATAAAATCGATCTGGACAAGCGTGAAAGCGCAGAGAAATGCGATACAAGCGTTTCCCAGTCCAACCAGAAGGACAATACCCTTCAAAGCACGCTGTACGGCAATGATGATAACACATCTACCAAGGCTCAGCAGTTTTTGAGCGCTCAGAAGCAGAACCAAACTATTTCTGAGGGTAAAACCACCTCTACCGGCACATACGCACAGTTCCCGACAGGCAGCAAGGGCAATGACGGCTATGCCACCAAGGGCTATCTGACCGGCATGACCAATGCTACTACCGATTTGCAGGATGGTACCGATTACGCTATGGCAGACGTGGCCGCAGGCCATTTCACCTCGAGCAGTGACGCCAAGTCCTCGCAGACGGTCATGGTTTACGCCGGTGACCTGAGCGCGAAAGGTGGTCTGTACCTGCGATTCGGCGATGCGAAAACCGGCGAGTACAGCAAGCCGATCACGCTGCTGGACACCAGCAAGGAAATCGGCAACCCGAATCTGACCGACACCAGCGACGAAGGCAGCACGACTGCCAAAAAGGTCGAAAACTTCGCAGAAAACCCGTATCAGCTGAAAAACTACCTGCAGGTAGCTACCGGCGACTGGGACAACGACGGTAAGGACGAGGTTGCGGTCTATGTGCCGGAGGTCGGCAATTCCCGCATTGAGATTTACGACCTGCAGACTAACGATTACTCCAATCCCTCTAACTGGAGACAGGCGTGGACGTACTTCTTCCGTGAGGGCAGTGTCGTTTCCAACATGATCTCTCTCGTCAGCGGTGACGTCAACCAGGACGGCGTAGACGATCTCGCCTGCACCTGGGGTTACTACTACGGTCCGCAGCAGAACGCGGGCTCGCGTGCCGTTGTAATGTTTGGCTCCACGAGCGCGCACATGCTGCAGAGTTCGCAGGAATTCCCGCTGACCTACGAGGGCAGCAATCTGGTCCGCGCATCCTTCGCCTTCGGCGATATGACCGGCGGCGGCAAAACGCTGATTCTGGCGGCTCAGTCGGATGCCGACCTCAAGGCAAATAAGCAGAATACACGCTATGTAGGTTTGTACGCATGGAACGGCGTCACCTTCCAGCCGTCTGTTTCGCAGAATTTCGATCTGTTCTCCAAGGATAAGGACGGAAACTATATTTACAGCGCAATGCAGAATCACATCGAAAACGGCACCGACGTTTTCCGTTCTCTGCCGCTGTGCCCGGCCAATACGGCGATTATCTCCCGTCCGACCGCAGGCGAAAAAGGCGATGACGGCAAGACCAGCGATCTGCTGTACTTTGACAGCCTTGTTATCTCCTGCGATGAGAATGGTCTGAATATCAAGCAGGCGCTTGACAACACAGCCGCTATGCCGGACGAGGACTACGTTGAGTACGATGCATCCGCAGGCTCTGTGACCACCGCGGTGGATAAAGACAACAACACCGCAGGTTCGGGTACGCTGTTCACACTGACGCAGACCATGTCCAAGGATGAGGACAAGCAGTCTGAATCCTACAACGTCACCGGTAAAGTTCCCCAGTACGCAACCCGTTATTATTACAAGAGCTGGTGGCATAAACTGTTCCGCAAAAGATCTTCCTATCAGGCTTTTGTCGGCTATGTAGATGCTACTACATCGCAAACAACACCTTACACCACCCGCACGCCGGGTACAACCAGACTTTCGACCGTCAACCTGTTTGACGGCTCTCAGCCGGTAAAAACCGATGTCAACAGCTCGTACACGCTCTGTCTCGCCAACACGGACGACGATACCAGCTACATGACCTACACCGGCAAGCACTATTACACCTACTCCGACCCGCAGGTTCTGGCGGTACTGGCTTCGCCTCCGTACTTCTCCGATCTGCTCGACCGTGATGACCTTTCGGGCAACTACGCCGAGTCCTCCACCACCTACTCGAGCATGAAGGGCACCGAGAACGGCACCAGCTCCTCCTCTACCATCTCGGTCGGCGCATACGTCTCCTTTGAGCAGGAATTCTCGGTATTCGGCGTTAAGATCGGCAGCGTTGAGGCGGAAGCCGCCTTTACCTCCGGTTTCACCTACGAGACCGAGCACACCTCCTCGCTCGAGCAGTCCATCACCTACGAGACAACCTCCGGCGAGGACAGAGTGGCGTTCTATTCCATCCCGATGGAGATTTACGAGTATACCTCCTACATCCCGGATGGCAAGGGCAGCTACACTAAAGTAACCTCCACCGTTTCCATCCCGCACGAAGCCTCGATCGGTCTGATCGACCTGTCCGACTACGAAAATATAGCCGAGGATTACAGCGTTCTGCCATCCATTTCGGGCAGCGTACTGACGCATACGATTGGTGATCCGTCCAGCTATCCGAGCGCACCGAGTGCAGACTCCAAGGCTTATAACGGTGATCCGGCTAAGGTTGACTTCACCGCGGCAGGCGGCGGCTCCGGCATCACGCAGGAGATCAGCTTCTCCACCTCGGACAGCAAAAACTACACCAACACCACCTCTATCGAAACGAAAGCCGGTGCAGGCGCAGGCGGCGTAACCGCAGGCGTTGTGGCAGGTTCGGAAAGCTCTGCCGGCAAGGTATCGGTCAACACCGCAGGCGGCTCGTTCTCCGGTTCGCTGCAGAACATGCCGATTGAAGCCAAACCGTACGGCTACGGCATGAACTGGCGTATTTTCTGCTACAACTACCGCAGCGGCAATCAGGCGTTCCCGGTTGTTACCTACGCGGTAACCGAGCCGCAGGCTCCGTCTCCGCTGCCGGAGGATTTTGAGCAGGATGTTGCGGCAACCACCGATGATTCCGTCACCCTGACGTGGACGTACGACAAGATCGTTTCCGGTTTCCAGCTGTACCGCTACTACAACTTCCCGGACGGCTCCGGACGCAAGGAACTCGCATTTGTTCCGTTCACCGATGGTGAGCGTCACGATGACGGCACCTACACCTTCAGCTACACGGATAAGAACCTGTCTCCCTATACCGAGTATGAATATCAGATTCAGACCCGCAACAACAACAAGGCTGAGCAGCAGCGCAACAGCATTTACAGCGAACCGCTGACCTGCCGTACCAAGACCACAGCAGGCTATCCCGATATTTCGGTAACGATTGACGGCAAGGAGAAGCAGACGGTTCTGCCGATCTATCCGGATTCTCTGGCAACCGCAACGGTTAAGTATAACGGAGACAATAAAAATCCGGACGGCGGCAAGTACAACAGCGTAAGCTATCAGTGGCAGAAGCTGAACAATGGTTCCTGGACCGAGATTGCCGGCAGCGTTTCCGATACGCTGAGCATCGAAAACGCCGGTTCTGCCGACAAGGGCACTTACCGCTGCCGATTGAATGTGCTCTACTTCGACAACACCGCCCAGAAGGAGTTCAGCATTTCCGCTTACTCGCCTGAGATTACCACACAGTACAGCAAGCGCACGCCCAAGTGTGATTTGACGGTTGAAGCGAAGACTGCTCAGGTTGGCGGTACGTACAACCGCACGCTGCACATCAATGCTACGATGCGTTCCGCGTCTGCTACCTCCATCCCGACCGGCACGCTCAGCTTCCTGATTCGCGGCACGGACTTCTCTACCACGGTTGCGGCTGAGATTGACAAAACCGGCAAGGTTACAAAGGATGTTATCGTGCCCGCAGACGGCGCTTACACGGTTACCCCGTATTATCCGGGCAGCTATGTATTCAAGGATATGAGCAACGCGGAAGGCCAGATGGTTCTCGTTGGCGATGCAACCGGCTACCAGCTGACGCTCACCAACGGCAAGGATAACAACAGCGTCACCCGCTTCACCTACGGCGATACGGTAACGCCGTCGCTCTCCCGCATGAGTAAAGATACGCATGGTCTGCAGAAGGTCAATAACGCAACCTTCAAGTATGCAGTTTCCGGTTCCGAGGATTCGCAGCCGCTGACAAAGAACAATAAGCTGAATGCCGGCACTTACACGCTGTATGCTTATGTAAACGGCGAAACCAAGCCGGTTGCGGAAACTGAGTTTACCGTTGTTCAGCGTGCCGTTACTCTGCGCGTTGTCACCCCGTCGGACGGCGTTGATCAGACTCTGGTCAATCCGAGCACCCAGCTTTCTCTCTCGGCAGACACGAAAAACATGACTGCTGATGAGATTGCTGCTCTGCACCTTGGCTATACCGCAGTCAACACCGCAGGCAATACGGTAACGCTCGAGCCGAACATTGCACCCAGCAACTACACGGTTTCCCCGTGCCAGACTACCGCTACCAGCGAAACGCTGTACAACAACTACGAATTTACCTTTATCCCCGGCGTTTACACGGTAAACGGCACGACTTACATCCTTACCCTCAAAGCTGAGGACTTCGGCGAAGGCGCAAACAGGCACTCTGTTGGTTCTGCGTCGATCATTACCGCAGGTCTGAATGCCGGCAAGGCGGATGACGGCAGTGCAATCTCTAGCTTTACCGCAGACACCGATGTTACCCTGACGGCTGTGCCGGATGCAGGTTATGCAGTCGATTACTGGACCTATGACGGCAAGGAAATCGAGGACAGCAAGGAGAAGAGCTCGGTTACCATCAAGACCCTTGCAAAACCGGCATCTGTTTTGGTTTACTTCAAGACCACCGATACCAAACTGAATGCTTCCGTTCAGAATAAGCAGGGCGGTACACTCAAATGCACGAATGAAGATGGCTCCGGAAGCCTCAAGAACTTCCCGGTTTACATTGCCAGCGGTGCAAAGTTCAACTTTACCGCAACGCCGAATACCGGCTGGCACTTCAAGCAGTGGATTCTCGCGAAACGCGGTGCAAACAGTTATCCGTCCGGCACCCCGCACGATAACGGCTCCAACACGCTCTCTGTTGAGGTTGGCGTGCAGGATATTGATCTGGCTGCCGTATTCGAGCGCGACAGCTACACGCTGACGCTGGAAGGCGAACTGACCGCAAGCTATCAGACGGTTGATCCGAACGATACCTCCAAGACGCTCACCAAGTCTCTCAAGAGCGGCGAAAGCGTCACCGGTGATACGGAAATTACGGTAGCGCCCAAGGCAGGCTATGCTGCCGCCACGAGCGAGACCTATCAGGTGAACGGCAAGGCTGTTGAAGCAGGAAAGCTCAACGCTGACGGCAGCTATACCTTCCCCATCACCGAGAACACCAAGGTTTCGCTCAAGACCGACCGTGCCGCATTTGCGATTACTACACCGGAAATGGAGCATGGCACGATCATTGCAACCGTAGACGGCGAAGCTGTGAACGATCTGTCCAAGATTCCCGGCGGCAGCAAGGTTGAGCTGCAGGCACGCGCAGACCGCGGCTGGCATTTCAAGAACTGGGTTGTAAACGATACTGCTCAGGATGAAGCTGCGGCAAAGACCAACGGCACTTACACCATCAGCGAACTGGCCGGCAATCTGTCCATCCACGCTGAATTTGCCCAGAGCGCTTCCTACACCGCCAAGGCCACCGCTGCGGCCGGCAACGGCACCGTAAAATACACGCTGTATGATATCTACGGTGAGGAAGTTGAGACCAAGGCTATGCCTGCAGGAGGCGTAACCATCTATAAGGATGAGGATATCACCTTCCACGCAGCGCCGAAGACTGGCTATCAGGTTGACCAGTGGGAAGTGAACGGCAAAAAGACTGCCGGAAACTCTAAAAACAATCCGGAAGGCAAAATCCGTGCGGACAAGAATATTACTGCGACCGTATACTTTAAGGTTACGGCAAGCTATCCGCTTACTTTCGGCACTGCTGATGAGAACGGCCATCTGACCGCCAAGATTGACGACACCGCGATTAACTCTCAGACCAAGCAGCCGAACGGCAGTGTAATCACCTTCACTGCAGCACCAAACACCCAAAAGATGGTCGAAAAGTGGACGGTTACCCAGGGTGACATTACCGCAGCAGAAAACGATGCTGCTGTACAGGTTAATGGTGTAAATCTTGTCGATCCAATTTATATTCACACACTCGACGACAACCAGACCATCCGCGTTCACTTCACCAACCTTGTACAGTACGATGCCAAGATTTCCGGCACGAACGGCACCGGCAAATTCACCTACACCACGCCGATTCAGCCGAACGACACCGGTGCAGTCAACAGCGCATCCGCTCAGGTTCGCAAGAACGGCACGGTCAAGCTGACGCTCGCACCGAGTGCAAACTGTGTCGGCACCGCCGAGGAAATCAAGTCCGAACTCCAGAAGGCAGCTCCGAATGCCGTTGTTTCCGTAACCGAGAAGGACGGCAGCTTTGAAGCCGTTATCCGCAACGTAACGGAAGCTCTGGCGGTCAACACCGACAATCTGTTCCACAAAACTTACGCAATTACGGCCAGCAAGGCCGAAAACGGCAGCGTTTCCGCTTCTGCGGCACGCGCCAAGGCTGGCGACAAGGTAACGCTCACCGCTGCACCCGCAAGCGGCTATCAGCTGAAAACCCTGACGCTGACACCGGAGACCGCACTCGATAAGACGGTTTCCGCGTCCACCCTGACCTACACCTTCACCATGCCGGCGAATGACGTTGCAGTTACCGCAGCCTTTGCCGTCAAGCCGAGCAGCGGCGGCGGCGCAGACGGCGGCGGTGGAGCAGGCGGCGGCGCTGTTGCACCGGCTCCGACCGACAGCGGCTCGTCCTCCATTACCGCACCGGACGGCACCAAGGTTCTCGCAACGGTTGAGGTAAAGAACGGCACCGCAGCGGTTTCCGCCGACAGCTCCAAGCTGACTGCGGTTTCCGGCAAGGATTCGCTGACGCTTGACCTGTCCGCAGATTCCACCGTACGCACGGTATCGCTCACCGGCGATGTGGTAGCTGCTCTCGCCGGTGCAAAGAACGGCGCAGCGCTTACCCTGCCGAACGGCACAGTTGCACTCGACCGTGAGACGCTGACCGCACTCGGCAGCGCCGCACAGGCCGATGGTATGGCAAGTATTTCGATCGCTTCCGCTGACAAGTCCTCCCTGACGGACGCACAGCGCAAATACCTGCCGAAGAACGGCACCATCCTGAACATTTCTGTGCAGGTGCAGCCGAAAAACGGCACTGCAACCCGCGTTCATGCGCTGAACGGCACGGCTTCGGTTTCTGTAGCATACAGCCTCAAGAGCGGCGAGAACGCCGCGCATCTGGTTGCATACTATCTTGCTGAGGACGGCTCGTTCGAGAAGCTGCCTGTCATTTATGATGCAGCGACCGGAAAGGCTACCTTTAAGACCACCCACTTCTCCACCTTCGTTATCACCCACGAGTACAGCAGCGACTTCTCCGATGTCAACCTGCGCAAGTGGTTCTACAACGAGGTCAACACTGCACTCGAGAACGGCTGGTTCAAGGGCCTGACCGCAACCAAATTCGGTCCGGATGACGGCATGACCCGCGCAATGCTGGTTCAGGTGCTCTACCGCATGAGCGGCAGCAAGGCCGCTTCCACCGCACAGTTCACCGATGTGGCGGACGGCAAGTGGTACGCAGAAGCCATCGCATGGGCCTCCGAAAACGGCATTGTCAACGGCTTCACCGACGGCAGATTCCAGCCGGATACGCTGATCACCCGTCAGCAGCTGGCGGCCATCCTGTACCGCTACGATACCTATCGCGGTCATACGCCGCAGGGCAGCGCAGCACTCGATGGCTACGCAGACGCGGCTTCTGTCGAGTCGTGGGCTGCTGAAGCAATGAGCTGGGCGAACGGCAACGGTCTGGTAACCGGCGTTACCCCGACCACGCTCGTGCCGAACGGCACCGCAACCCGTGCTCAGGTAGCGGTTATCCTCAGCCGCTACACCGACCAGTAATCCCATCCGATCCATACCCCCCAACGGATATGGTATGAACAACCGCCCTACAAGGGCAGACAATACCGACAGCGCCTGAAAACGCACACAAGCGACACCAATCGAAATATGGTGTCGCTTGTTTTTTTGCTTCTCACACGGAATACGCTCACGCGAGAACGAATCGAACAGCCGCGACAGAAATTCCATGCTCATATGTCAGCTTCTCCGGCGTGATATACTCTGCCAACCGAATCGCAAGTATTTTCAGGCTCGCGGCTCATTATATCGTACATCATGTTCTATATTTGCATAATACTGTGCAAATTCGACTCATTTTGATTTACAACGTCGTTGCAGGGTGATATACTGAAATTACCATATAAGATGCGCCGGATTATGCTTTGAGGAGAATGCTATAATGACCATGAATGACCCGCTGCTCCGCCCGGACAGCTATGCAAAAATCTTCCTGTATAACACCCATGAAACCGTCGCCTGTGTGCCGCGCCACACCATCCGCATGCGCGATAAAGTGCGCCCGGACAAGCTGCGCGAAGCCGTCGAGCAGGCACTGCTGCGCTTTCCGCACATGATGCTGACCGCCGAGCCGACCGAGACCGCGTTCCGCTACCGCCGCAACGTGCAGCCCGCCGTAGTGCTGCCGTTCGACGGTGTATCCACCCGCTACACCATCGGCTCCAAGGATACGAACGGATACTTATTTCTCGTCGGCTACCACGACAAGACCATCTATATGGAGTATCAGCACTCTATCTCGGATGGACGCGGATTCGAGGAGTTTATCCGCTGTGTACTGTTCCAGTACCTGAAAAACTGCGGTTTCCCGGTTGAGAATGACGGCTCTGTGCGCGGCATGGATACCCGCTGGTCTCCCGAGGAGAGCGCAAACGGCTACGAGCA
>ENA-UONQ01002048-UONQ01002048.1-human-gut-metagenome-genome-assembly--contig:-CS26-NODE-2048-length-14991-cov-11.920461_pt1 | contig 14991 bp, 10 predicted proteins | sample MGYA00242460_ERZ724007 | MGnify/ENA metagenome assembly ERZ724007
CCTCTCCTTCTCCTATACCAAATCCTGTTCTTCAAATAACGCATCCACAACTGCTTCATACAGTTTCAACTTTTCTGCTTTTTTAATTTTCTTGGCATACTTCTCATACTGCGTAAACAACGGCGCCATATAAAACCACAGCTCTTTCATCTTGAAGAGTACCGTTTTCTCCCCAAAAAGAACTTCCTGATATTCCCGGTAAAGTTCATCATGAAATGCCCGGATCCTGTCCTTTTCAATCGGTATGCCTTGTCTGATCTTCCGAATCAGCCCCGGATTTTTCAGAATTCCTCTTCCGATCATCACAGATGGCACCTCCGGGAAACGGTTACAGATCGTTTCATATTCCTCTTTCGTGCAAATATCCCCATTGTAACAGAGTGGATTTTTACTGTTTTTGACCGCATATTCAAACATTTCCAGATTCGGAGTGTTCTTATAGAAATCTGTCTGGATCCGCGGATGAATGATCAACTCCTCCATTGGATACTGATTGTAAATTTCCAGAAGCCGGATCCATTCTTCCGGGCTCTCCTTGCCAATCCGTGTCTTAACCGAAATACGGATCGGTGTCTTTTCAAAAAGCTCTTCTAAGAATGCATTCAATCTGTCCGGCTCTGCCAGAAATCCAGCCCCTCTTCCTTTGCTCACCACGGTTTTTGACGGACATCCCAGATTCAGATTGACTTCCTCATACCCGTATTCCCCCAGCCTTTCTGCCGTCTTTATAAAATCCTCCGCCGAATTGGTCAAAATCTGAGGAATCGCACACATCCCCTGATTGTGCATGGGTAAGATATCGTTCTTTTCCCTGGAACTGAGCTTTCCTTTCTGATTCGGTTTAATAAACGGAATAAAATATTTGTCAATTCCTCCAAAATAGTGTTCATAAGCCTTTCTATACACATATCCGCTGATTCCTTCCAGCGGTGCAAAATAAAATTTTTCCACAATATTCTCCTGATTCTTTTTTGTTTCGCTCCATTATAGCATATATTCTTTTATTTGACACCCATCTGTCAAAAAACGGACTCCGAAGAGTCCGCTTCATTTTGACAATATTACATCAATTTTGTATCTTCCAGTTTTTCTATAAACAATTCGTTCAGGCGAATCACCGGTTTCCGAAGCACCAGTCCCAAAAACAGTGATGCCAGAAGGAACAGACACATGATTCCCAATTCTGCCCAGTACGTATACTGATAGAATCCGGCAACACATTCCCGCATGGCTGTCATACTGTGCGTAAATGGAAGAAACGGGTAAATCTTCTGAAAGATTTCCGGCGCCACTTCGATCGGGAACGTGCCTCCTGATCCTGCCACCTGCATGACCAGAAGAACCACACAGATTGCTTTCCCCACATCTCCAAATGATACCGTAAATGTATAAATGATATTCACATATACCACACTGCTTACCCAGCCTGCCAGAAGGAACAAAAACGGATGCTCACACTGGATTCCAAGGAAATAAAGATCTCCAAGACAGATCAGGCCGCTCTGGATCAGTCCCAGCACGAGGAACAGCAGATATCTGCCCAGATAGATCTGATGTGGCTTCAATGGAGTAAGCGCTCTTTTTAAATTTTCAGAAGCTGTCACTTTCATCATTGCTACCAGAATGATTCCGCCTACCCAGATAGAGAGTGTAGAATAGAACGGCGCCATGGCTGATCCATAATTTTCTACCGGATACAAGGCTTTTGTCTGCATTCTTACCGGAGCAGACACAAAACTGCTGATTACTTCCGGACTGCTTCCAAGCACATTTTTTAATATCTCCACATTTCCGTCCTGCGCTGCCGTATCCAGCTTTTCTGCTGCCTGATTTACCTTTTCTGCCGTTGCTGTCAAAAGGGAAGCAGATGTATCCAGTGTTGTTTTCATCTTCTCCAGACCTGATCCTGCATCCTTTGCCAGTTTTTCCATATCTTCGACTCCATTGTCCATACTGGTGAACAAAGACTGCACTGCACTGCTGGTATCCCCCAGTGTGCCAAACATGGTATTGATCTGTGTTTTTACGTTGTTTTCATAATCTGAACGGATCCCCGAGATCTGCTGAGAACTCTGCTGCACCAGCTGATCCAGCTGTGCCTGATAGTTTCCCGCATCACTTGCAGTCTCCGTAATCTTTTCCGCCGCTTCATTTAATTTATCCCTTACCGCTTCCTGATGGGCAATGGATTCATTCAGGTTTCCGATGATCGGCTGGAGCAGATCTGAAGCAAGCGGAAAGGAATCTGCAAGCTGCTGCACACTGTCCCGAAATCCCGTATAGCGGTCAATCATAACCTGTACTTCAGATGCCACGCTGTTGAGTGCCCCTGCTGTTACTCCCGCATCCGTGGATATCGAAGAAAATGCATTGTTGATCTGTCCGGATATGGCATCATAGCACTGACTTCCCTGTGCCAGTACCTGATTGACACTCTCTGTTGTTCCCGACACTGCGCTTCTTAATGAGTCAACAGAATTTCCGGTCTCATTCAGAAGTGACAGATTTGTTTCCGTATTCTGCCCCGCTTTATTTAAAATATCTGCAGTGGCATCCAGCATCTGCTGCATGGAAACCGTCATGTTCGAAAATGCCTTCACCGTACCGGCTGTTGAATCCAGATCCGATCCGATCTTCCGGATATTTTCTGTCAGATTCTGTGCTGCTGCCTGTGCGCCGTCACTGCTGGTCACTTCTGAGATTGTATCCAGAAGATCCAGTCCCACCTGCGCCGCTGTTTTTACAAAAATCTCATCGATCTGCTGCTGTACGGCACTTGCTCCCTTGTCAGTCACTTTTGGAGCAATGGCATTTTCTTTTTCATTGATATAATATATAATATCGGAATGTGTCATCTCCTCCGAAAACAGGCTCATCATATCCTGACTGAAACTTTTCGGAATTACGATCGCGGCATAGTATTTTCCCGATTTGACACCTTCTACTGCATCCTTTTTCCCTGTAAACGTCCAGTCCAGCTGGTCATTTTCTCTGAGACTTGAGATTACAGTATCTCCGATATTGATCTGGAGAGGAAGGATTTCTCCTTCATACCCTTCATCCGTATTTGCAACCGCCACCTTCAGACCATTTGTATTGGAATATGGATCCCAGCTTGCAGCAATATTGAACCATGCATAAAGAGACGGAACAACGCACAAGCCGAGCACTACGATCATTGCGATCACATTTTTTTTGATATGTGAAATATCATAAAGAAAAACTTGCCCTATCTTCTTCATGCTTCTTCCTCCTCTTGTTCTTTCCGTTTTCTCAGTGTCTCTAACAATTCCTCCTGAGACATCCGACTCACCTTCAATCTCCGTTTCAGACTTTCATGGAGATATTCCACACAAATCAGATAAAGCGCGATCACAATGATCGATGTGATCCACAACACCAGAAATACCATTTTGGAACTGATACTGAACATCAGAATCAAAAAGATCAGCGGAATGATCAAGATCGCCGCAAATCCTCTGCGGATCCGTTTCTTATAATTTCTCTCAAACCGTTCTGCCCTCTGGTACATCTCTTCCCGGAATGTTTTCTTGTCTGCCAGCGCACTCACAACTGCTGTCATACGGAATCTCTCTTTTGTCAGACCTTCCTCCTCACAGATCATCAGCTCAGTCTCTCCCAGTTTCTGGTCAAACATATGGTTCAGATTCAAAAGCCATGGACGTACGACAACTCCGATCAAAAGCGCAATCGGAACATACACTGCAAGACACAACAAATTCTCTGCATAATGGAATCCATATATTCCTGCTACCGCTTCTCTCATCGCATTGATTCCGTATGTAAAAGGAAGCAGCGGATGCAGCTTCTGGAAAAACGCCGGTGTCATCTCGATCGGATAGGTTCCTGCAGAACCCGGAATCTGAATGATGACCAGAATTACACTGACTGCCTTTCCAATGTGTTTGAATGTAATAGAAAGCGCATAAATAATATTCACATATACAAAGGAAGTGAACAATCCTGCAAAAATAAATGCCGCAGGTGACTTGCACTGGACTCCTAACAATAGCAGATCTCCCACACAGATGATCAGCGACTGTATCAGTCCCATCACCACATATAGCATCCATCTTCCGAAATAAGACTGAACTGCTGTAAACTTCGGCACGACTTCATCTTTATCAGACTCCAGTTTGAAAATTGCGATCAACACAATCCCCCCTACCCAGATGGCAAGGTTTGTATAGAACGGAGTCATGGCGCTTCCATAATTTTTCACCGGATAAAAGGACTCTGTTTTCAGAGCTACCGGTGCAGACATAAACTCCGAAACTGCTTCCGAATCCAATCCTGTCAGATTCAGAAAATCCTGATAGGACTGGGAACTTCTGAGCGCATTCAGATCTGCTGTTACTGAATTCAGTTTTTCCTGTACTTTCTGAAGCGCATTTCCTGTACTCTCAAGTGCCGTCTTGGAGTCATTCAGGCTTGTATTGAGATTGTCAAGAATTCCTTTCGTCTGATCCACCAGTGGATCCACTCCGCTTAACACACCGGAGAGTTTTCCGGAAAGCTGTCCGAAAGAATCCAGAGATGTGTTCAGCCCTGGAAGTACATTCTGCTCAAAGCTGCCTTTGATTCCACGAAGCTGCTGCTGATTTTCCTTTACCAGACTGCCAATCTGCTGTGCTGTATCCGTTGCCGTCTGAGCCGCATTGCCGATTCCCGCATTTCCTGCCTGCAGACTATTCAAAAGCTCCTGATGTCTCTGGTTCTCTGCCTGCAGCTGTGCGATCAGATCTGATGCCGGACTGCCTGGTATGGCACTGTCCAGCTGTGAAAGCAGATCAATGATCTTTTCATTCAGCTGGATCACACTGTTGATGGAAGACATGGCACTGTCCACTTTTCCATTGACTGACTGAATCTTTTCATTCAGACTTCCCAAATCTGCCCCTGCGGAATTCCCGATGTCGGACAGAAGATTCTCCCCATCCGTCAGCGTTCCAGATAGTGCAGAAGAAAATGATGAGACACTGTTTCTTCCTGCCTGAAGTGCAAAAGCCCCTGCATCCAGAGCAGCAGCCCCTGAGGAAGCAGCGCTTTTCACCTGATCCATGGCAGACTGCACCTCTTTGATCTGCGCATCACTGTCCTGAAAGGTTGCCTGGAACTCAGACAGTATCTGCTGATAACTTGCGATATTGTCAGATACCTTCTGAATATCTGAAACTACATTTTCCTGCAGCGAATCCAGATTGCCCGCTGCATCTGCAATCGAATCTTTAAAAATTTCTGAAACTGCTTCTGATGCAGCAGATACAAATGCCTCATTGACCTGACTCTGCACCGCTGTCGCCCCACTGTCCGTAATTTTCGGTGCGATCGCATTTTTCTTCTCATTCAGATAATAAGTAAATTTAGGCTGTTCAATCGTTCCCGTCAGTACACTGGTCAGGGATTCACTGAAATCTTCCGGAATCACGATCGCAGCATAATACTTGCCGGATTTCACCCCGTCTACAGCCTCTTCTTTTTTCACAAACTTCCAGCCCAGATCATGATTCTCCTTCAACTGATCTACAATCTCCTCACCTGCATTGAGCGAACCGGTAAGTTCATTTTCTGTTCCCTTATCCAGATTCGCCACCGCGATCTGAACTGCTCCCGTATTTCCATAGGGATCCATATTCGCAGCAATATTAAACCATGCGTACAGCGATGGGAGCAGACAGACGCCGGCCACAACGATCATTGCGATTGGATTGTGAGCCAGCCGTCTCATATCCCTTTTTAAAATCTGAAATGCGCGCTTCATCTTCAGCCTCCTTTAATAAACACTCTGTCCATAGTAGTGTATTGTATCATAAAAAGAACCATTTGGGCTATTGCAAAAAAAGATGAATTTTGGTCAGAAATTTTACTCATTTTTAACAACAAGCCACTTATTTTCTGTTGATTATCTCTTTTTTATCAAACGGAAAGTATATTCCACCTTCCATTCTTTTTAACAACAGGCAGGCAATCACGGCTGAAACCAGTTCCGCCACCGGAAAACTGATCCAGATTCCCGCCGCTCCCATTGTTCGTGACAAAAGATATCCAAGCGGAAGGATAATGACCAGCTGGCGCAAAAGTGAAATGATCAGAGAATCTCCACCCCGTCCCAGCGCTTCAAACACACCGGAAAAGATCACACCTGCTGACGACACCAAAAATCCAAGCGAAATCAATCGCAGTGCCTCCATTCCTGCACGCATCAGCTCTGCATCTGCCTGGAACATACTCAGAATGATGTCCGGAATTGCCAGAGAAACAACCGTTCCCACCAGCATCAGTACTGCCGCAGAAATCAGACTGTAGCGTATCGTATCCCGCACCCGTTTCTTTGATCCGGCTCCGTAGTTATATCCGATAATCGGCCGCATTCCCTGTACAATTCCATTCGCCGGCATATAAATAAATGTCTGAAGTTTGAAATAAATTCCAAGTACTGCTACATACGTATCCGAAAATGCAGCCAGGATACCATTTAATCCGCCCACCAGAACAGACGGCATCGTCATCATCAGAGAAGACGGGATTCCGACCGAATATATCTGACGGATCAGCCGCCAGTCCAGATGCAGATATTTGGGATGAATCGTAACACCCGGATTTTTTCGCAGATAAACAACAATATATAGAAGAAATGCGCTGATCTGCCCGATCACAGTTGCCACTGCCGCCCCTTTTACTCCCATTTCAGGAAATCCAAGAAGGCCGAAGATCAGGATCGGATCCAGGATAATATTAATCATTGCACCTGCTCCCAGAAGTATCATTGTCGTTTTCATTGCTCCGATGCCCTGATAGATTTTTTCCATCGCGATCTGAAGCAGAGAACCAAACGAAAAGCAAAGAACAATATACGTATAGTCACATGCCTGTTTCATGACCTCGGGTTCCTTTGTAAATAATCCGATAAATGGTTCTGTGATCACAAGGCCCAGGATCACAAACAGTACACAATGGATCAGCGTAAGTGCCATCCCCATTGTAGCAGCCTCATTTGCCCGTTTCTGATCCTTTTTTCCCAGACTGATCGATAAGACGGAAGCAATCCCGACACCAATTCCGACTGCCACAGACAGCACGATATTCTGCAGCGGGAATGCCAGTGACACTGCCGTGAGAGCCCCTGTTCCCAGATACGATACATAAATACTGTCAATAATGTTATAAAGAGACTGCACCAGCATGGACAATACCATCGGCAGAGACATGCTCATCAAAAGCGGAAAAATGTCCCTTGTCTCCATCTTGTTTGTTTCCATAATACCCTCCATTCCTCAAAAAAAGCCATGTGTTTCTGTTTATTCTGAAACAGAAAAACCACATGGCTTTGTACATGACCTATTTTTTTAGCTTTGACAGCATAACATATCTTTTTCTTTCTGTCAATTGCTTTTTCCAGGATACGGCTTGTGTCTCATTTTTAATTATGATACTATGATTTCGTATGGACATCGAAGCGGTCCATCAGCATACAGATAGAAAGAGGGGACATTTATGCACACACTGAAAAAATTTATCCATTACTACGGTCCATATAAAGCCGTTTTCTTTCTGGACCTGATCTGTGCTACGATCATCAGTCTGGTCGATCTGGCATATCCTCAGATCCTGCGTACCTGTACCAATACCTTGTTTACAAAAAGCAGTTCCTCTATTTTAAGCGCACTGCTTCCCATTGCAGCCGGTCTTCTGATCATGTACCTGATCCAGAGCCTGTGCAAATATTATGTCAGCTATCAGGGGCATATGATGGGTGCTTATATGGAAAGGGATATGCGTCAGCAGCTTTTTGACCACTATGAAAAACTTTCTTTTTCTTATTATGATCAGAACAACTCCGGACAGATGATGAGCAAACTTGTCTCTGACTTGTTTGATATTGCAGAATTTGCGCATCATGGACCGGAGAATCTGTTTATTTCCGTGATCAAGATCATCGGATCGTTCATCTTCCTCTTCCTGATCAACTGGAAGCTGGCAATTCCACTTCTGTTTCTGGTGTTTTGCATGTTTGCATTTTCTATGAGCCAGAACCGCCGAATGCAGTCTACCTTTATGGAAAACCGGAAGAAAATCGGAGATGTCAATTCCCGTCTGCAGGACACCCTCGCCGGAATCCGCGTGGTTCAGTCTTTCGCAAACGAGGATGTGGAAAAAGAAAAATTCCGCAAGAGCAATCACAATTTTCTGCTCTCCAAGGATGCCAACTACAAATGCATGGGCAGTTTTATGGGCTATAACCTGTTTTTCCAGGGAATGATGTATCTTGTCACACTGGTATTCGGCGGCTACCTGATCGCAAAAGGAGAAATGCAGGCGACAGATCTTGCCATGTATGCACTGTATATCGGAATTTTCATCAGCCCGATCCAGATTCTGGTGGAGCTTACGGAAATGATCCAGAAAGGTTTCTCCGGATTCAAACGGTTCCTTGCCGTGATGGAGACAGAGCCGGAAATCCAGGATTCCCCGGATGCAAAGCCACTCAAAGACGTCCGCGGACTGGTTTCCTTCGAGGATGTATCCTTCCACTACAGTGATGACGATACCCTGGTATTATCCAACGTTTCCTTCCAGATTCCGGCAGGAAAATCCATTGCCCTTGCCGGTCCGTCAGGAAGCGGAAAAACTACAATCTGCTCCCTTCTGCCAAGATTTTATGATGTGAGCAGCGGACGCATTACGATCGACGGCAAAGATATCCGTGATCTGACATTAGAGAGCCTGCGAAACCAGATTGGAATCGTACAGCAGGATGTCTATTTATTCTGCGGCACAATCAAGGAAAATATCGCCTACGGAAAACCGAATGCCTCTATGGATGAGATCGTCGATGCTGCCAGAAAAGCAAATATTCACGATTTCATCGAAAGCCTGCCGGATGGCTATGACACCTTTGTGGGAGAACGCGGAACCCGTCTTTCCGGCGGTCAGAAACAGCGGATCTCCATTGCCCGCGTGTTCCTGAAAAATCCGCCGATCCTGATCCTTGATGAGGCCACCAGCGCACTGGACAACGAAAGTGAACGCTGGATTCAGCAGAGTCTGGAAGTTCTCGCTAAAAACAGAACAACCATCACGATCGCACACCGACTCTCCACGATCCAGGGAGCAGACGAGATTCTTGTCATTGCTGACAATGGAATCGCAGAGCGGGGGACTCACGAAGAACTGATCGAAAAAAACGGAATTTATGCGCACTATTTAAGAGCATAAAAAACGTACATCCTGTAAGGATAACTCTCCTTCTGGATGTACGTTTTTCATTTTAGTAGTTTTCTGCGTGAACCTCAAAATAGCTCTGCGGGTGATTGCAGGTCGGACAAATTTCCGGTGCTTTTGTTCCGACTACAATGTGGCCACAATTGCGGCATTCCCATACCTTTACTTCACTTTTGGCAAATACTTCTGCACTTCAGTTCAGAAATTTCAGAAATTCTTCTGCCTGTTTTTGAAGCATCTTTTCACTATCCATTTACATAGGCTTCCTGCATTGGCGTATCGTATTCATCTAATTCATTGTCAGTGTTTTTCCGAAGCGGCGAGGCCGGGTAATTAAAGTAACACGATCTCTTCTCTCCCACCACTCTTTTATAAATTGTGTTTTATCTACATAAAACAAATCGTTTATAATAATATCCTCAAATTCCTGATATCCAATTGATACTCTTCGTGCCATACCCTAGCCCTCCCTTCTCTGCATATATTCAATTATGGCACTTTTCTTTCATAATCACAATGGGGATCTTCTTCCAACATCTGATAAGAAAAGAAACCATCAACAAACTCAAAAAATACGTCTCTTACAGTTTTACTGTAAAAGACGTATTTTATACTGCCTTACTCGATCACCTGAATCCATCCTTTGGGTGCTTCAATCTGCCCCATCTGGATTCCTGTCAGTGTGTCATACAATTTCTGAATGGTCGGTCCCATCTTTTCCATTCCGCTCGGGAAGCAGATCTCTTTTCCGTGATCCACGATCTTTCCGACCGGAGAGATGACCGCCGCTGTTCCACACAGTCCGCACTCTGCAAACTCTTTCACTTCATCCAGATACACATCCCGTTCTTCCACTTCCAGACCAAGATAATGCTCTGCCACATATAACAGAGAACGTCTTGTGATAGACGGCAGAATCGTATCAGAATGCGGTGTCACCACTTTATTGTCTTTTGTCACGAAAATAAAGTTTGCCCCGCCTGTCTCCTCAACTTTCGTTCTTGTTGCCGAATCTAAATACATGTTTTCATCATAGCCGTTCGCATGTGCTGTCACGATCGCATGAAGACTCATTGCATAATTCAGTCCGGCTTTGATATGTCCTGTTCCATGCGGCGCCGCACGGTCAAAATCAGATACACATAACGTCAATGGTTTTACTCCGCCTTTAAAGTACGGTCCGACAGGTGTCACAAACACCCGGAACTGATACTCATCTGCCGGCTTGACTCCGATGACCGGATTGCTTCCAAACATGTATGGGCGAATATAAAGTGTTGCCCCGGAACCATACGGAGGCACATACGCTGCATTGGCTTTTACCACTTCTTTGACTGCCTCCAGAAAACGTTCTTCCGGAAATACCGGCATCTCCAAACGTCTCGCAGAATCTGCCATCCGGGCAGCATTGAGATCCGGTCTGAATACAACGATCTTACCGTCTTCTGTCGTATAAGCTTTCATTCCTTCAAATACAGTCTGTGCATACTGCAGGACTCCGGCACATTCATTGAGTACCACACCGGCGTCTTCTGTCAGTCCTCCCTCATCCCATTTTCCGTCTTTATAATTGGAAACATATCTCTGTTCAGTCTGTACATAACCAAATCCGAGATTCTCCCAATCGATCTGTTTCTTCTCCATCAAAAACTCCTCCATTCCTCAATCGAACGTATTTGCAACTTGTTTGTTGCAATTATAATACTCTCACGCTCAAAAATCAAGAGTGCGCTCTGTTTTTTTATCGTTCCATCATACTGATGGATTCAATCCCGACACTTCCGCCTCTGACGACTTCAATACTTTTGAATTCTTCTTTTATCAGCTTCACCACTGCGTCGTTTTTCGTCCCGGTCTGTACAAATTCCAGAAGCAGGCTGTCTCTGTCACAGTCGATCACTTTTCCTTTAAATGTCTCTGCGATCTGATGCAGCTCCACTTTCTGATCCAGTGTACACTTCCGGACTTTGATATAAAGGATTTCTTTCATCCGCACAAAAATATCTGTAAAATCGATGACCTTGATCACTTCTACCATTCGATTGAGCTGCTTTTTGATCTGCTCAAATGTCTCATCATCACTGACTGTGGCGATTGTCATTCGGGATACCGTCGGATCTTCTGTGGTTCCTACTGTCAGACTGTCCAAGTTGTAGGATTTTCCGGAAAACAGACCGGAAATCTTAGAAAGCACTCCCACCTGATTTTCCACATACAGAGAAATCCATCTTTTTTTCATACTTTTATCTGCCATCGTCCGTCTTCCTCCTAACAATCCATAATCATATCTTCCAGTGTTCCGCCCGGCTTGATCATCGGATATACCATCTCTTCCGGATCAATGATAAATTCAATCAGGGTCGGAGTTTTTGTATTTTTCTTTGCCTCTTCAAACGCTGCCGCGATCTCTTCTGTTTCTGTCACACGGATTCCTTTTGCCCCATAACTTTCTGCCAATTTTACAAAATCCGGCGTATACTCCGGAAATTCAGCTCCATCTGTCCGTCTCGAAAGCGCTCCTGCGCGCAGATTGGTCATCCCATAGCGTTTTCCGTAAAACAGCTTCTGCCACTGACGCACCATCCCCAGATATGTATTGTTAAATACACAGGCGATGACCGGTGTCTCCTCCAGAACTGCCGTTGCAAACTCCTGAATATTCATCTGCATACCGCCATCCCCGGAAACTGCGATCACTCGTTTCTCCGGATTACCGATCTGTGCTCCGATCGCCGCCGGGAATCCATATCCCATCGTCCCCAGTCCTCCGGACATGACAAGCTGCTTCTTTTCTGTAATCTCCGCATACTGAGACACCAGCATCATATGCTGACCGACATCTGTCGTGATGATTGCATCGTCAAACTGACGGTTCATCTCTTCAATAATATCCAGAGGGCTCATCAATGCATGCCGTTTCATCCGAAGCGGATGCTCCTCTTTCCATGCCGCGATCTGCGCAAGCCATTTTTTTGTCTCGCACTCTTCCACATACTCCGTCATCTTCGTAAGCGCTTCTTTGGCATCTGCTACGATTGGAATATCCACATGAATATTTCTGGAAATCGATGCCGTATCGATATCAATATGGACAATTTGTGCATGAGGCGCAAATTCATGCAGTTTTCCCGTGATCCGGTCATTAAAGCGCGTCCCGATGGAAAACAGCAGATCACAGCCGCTGACTGCCATATTGGCTGCATAAGCGCCGTGCATCCCCAGATTTCCGATAAACAGCGGATGATTTGTCGCAATGGCGCCTCGCCCCATGATCGTTGTCACTACCGGCACCTGTGTTTTTTCCACCACTTCTGTAAACAATGCACTGGCGCGCGCAATATTCACCCCTCCGCCTGCCAGAAACAGCGGTCGTTTTGCCTTGTGAAGCATCTTGATCGCTCTTTTCAGCTGTCCGATATGTACACTGGTATTCGGCTTATATCCTCTGATATTCACCTCTTTCGGATACTGTGCACTGCCAAGCTCCGCCATCACATCTTTCGGAAGATCGATCAGAACCGGTCCCGGCCTTCCCGTTCTTGCGATATAAAATGCCTCCTTGATGATCCGTCCAAGATCTTCCCGCTTCGTGACCGTCACACCATACTTGGTGATGCTCCGTGTGATCCCCACAATATCCACTTCCTGAAATGCATCATTTCCGATCAGATGTCTCGCCACCTGTCCGGTAAAACAGACCAGCGGAACACTGTCATAATTGGCAGTCGCAAGTCCTGTCACCAGATTGGTCGCTCCCGGTCCGCTGGTCACCAGACAGACGCCGACTTTCCCCGTTGTCCTCGCATACGCATCCGCTTCATGCACCAGTGCCTGCTCGTGTCTCGGAAGGATCACATCAATCCCGCTCTGCTTATACAGCTCATCGCTGATATCGATCGTACACGCGCCCGGATATCCGAACAATACTTCTACGTCTTCTTCTTTTAATGCTTTTACAAATAATTTGTTTCCTGAAATCTGCCTCACCTTTCACACCCTCCTTATGCAAAACGCCCCAAGCTGTCAAAAAGCTCAGGGCGAATAAAATTCCTCATACACTGAATTTCAGAGGCTTTCGCTGCTGAAATTTATCCTCATTATACGGTGTATTTTTATCTTTGTCAATTTCCTTTTCTTGATCTTTTTTAATCCAATTCGCATTTACTTCCCGTTGTTTCTGTTTTTCAGGGCCCCGATCACACTGTAGACAGCCAGCATTGCCATATTGACCACAACTACACTCGCACCTGCCGGTGTTGCATACACATAGGAAATCGTCACTCCCAGAATCAGGCATACAACCGATAGAATCGCTGAATTCAGAATCACACCCTTAAAGGTCTTAAACACCCGCATGGAAGTCAGCGCCGGAAAAATAATCAGACTGGAGATCAGAAGTGCTCCCATCATCCGCATTCCCAACACGATCGTAACTGCCGTCAACACCGCAATCAGAGTATTATACAGATTTGCACGGACTCCTGTTGCCCGGGCGAAAGTCTCATCAAAGGTGATCGCAAAAATCTTATTATAGAAAAACAGATATAAGATCAGCACCGCAACCGACAGAAGAATACTGAACTGCACATCCTCACCACTCATGGCAAGGATACTTCCGAACATATAGTTATAAACATCAGTGTTCATTCCTGTCGTCATGGAAATCACCATAATCCCGATCGCCAGTGCTCCCGTAGAAATCAGTGCAATTGCCGCATCTCCTTTGATCTTGCTGCTGCCGCTGATGCGAAGAAGCAGAACCGCAGCCACCACGACCACCGGAATTGCAACCGCCAAAGGCGCCATGTTCAGCGCAGCCGCGATTGCCAGTGCCCCGAATCCAACATGAGAAAGCCCGTCTCCGATCATCGAATAGCGTTTCAGTACCAGACTGACTCCCAGAAGTGCCGAACACAATGCCACCAGGGAACCCACCAGAAACGCCCGTACCATAAATGGATAGGACATCATTTCCATAAATGTATCAAGCATTTCCCTCACCTCCCAGAAATCTCTTGCCGACTGCACTGTTTTGATATTCCTGCGCAGTTCCGTAAAACAGGGCGCTCTCCTGCAAATGCAGGATATGGCTTGCATACTGTATCGTACTTTCGATATCATGAGACACCATGACAACTGCAATTTTAGCCTCCTTATTGATTTTTTCAATCAACTGGTAGAACTCTGCAGTCACCAGCGGATCCAGTCCTGTCACAGGCTCGTCTAACAACAGGAGCTTCTTTGTGGCGCACAGCGCTCTCGCGAGCAGTACCCTCTGTTTCTGTCCGCCGGAAAGATCCCGGAAGCACTGGTGCTCCATTTCCCGGATTCCTAAAAGCTCCATATTCTCTCTGGCTGCCTTCTTATCCGCTGCACTGTAAAACGGCCGCCAGCCTCTGCTGTTGAGTCTGCCGGAAAGTACCACCTCATAGACGCTTGCCGGAAAATCTTTCTGCACGACCGTCTGCTGGGGAAGATACCCGATTTCGTCTTGCTTCAATCCGTCTCCCAGCAGAATCTGCCCTTTAAAGGGCGGTTTTAATCCAAGAAGACTTTTTACCAGCGTACTCTTTCCGGAACCATTCTCTCCCACAATGCAGAGATAATCTCCCTGCTCGATCCAAAAAGACAGATCCCGAACAACCGTCTGTCCCTCATATGCGATCGAAATTCCATCACATTTTATCAATGCCATCAGTTCAAAGCCTCCTTTAATGTTTCTACATTCTTTTTCATCATGCTCAGATA
>ENA-UONQ01002056-UONQ01002056.1-human-gut-metagenome-genome-assembly--contig:-CS26-NODE-2056-length-14958-cov-7.706972_pt1 | contig 14958 bp, 9 predicted proteins | sample MGYA00242460_ERZ724007 | MGnify/ENA metagenome assembly ERZ724007
TCGGCCGTACGGAGCAGAACCGTGTGGTGGTGTTCGACAGAGGTACGCACCGTGTCGGTGATTTCGTTAATGTGCGTGTCACGGAGGCCAGCTCGGCTACGCTGAAGGGGGAAGAAATCTGATTTCACCACAGAGGACACAGAGGTCTTTTTTCTTCCTTGAAACTCTGTGTCTTCTGCATTCTTTGTGGTAAAACTTACATCATCATGTGTCTCCTGATGGAGAACTTCACAATCGCCATCGCATTGATGGACGCGAATGGAATATCCATCGGCTCATGATGAGTATTATAGCTCACGAGCTTGAGATACCCTTCTTTTTCCGAACGATTCACGTACTTCACCGCCAGATACTCGTCTCCGTCAATCATAAACGACACCAGGTATATTTCCCCGTAAATCACGTTGTCGAAACTGCTAATTTCCTTGTATCCGATAATATCTCCCGATTTCAGTATGGGATACATGCTGTCTCCGTTGACGTAGACCGCCCCGTCGCAGACGGAAATATTGGGGATCCATATCTTCCCCAGTGCATATTGCTGTTTGTTGGTGAATAATGTTTTCAGGTTCGCCGCCGCCGTAATATCGTATAATGTCACGCTACGGTCGTCTATTGGTTCGGGCGTTTTCGGATTGTGTATAATTTCGACTTCCCCCTGTACCAGCTCGCTTTGGCAAAATCTCGGCTGATGTTTCGGATTTCCTTTTCCCAATAATAGCCAGTTATAGTCCACCTTGTCTCCGAATTTGTCAAGCAGCAGACGGAAATCAATACTGTTTCGTGCTCCCCAATTGGTAACTGTTGCTCTCGAAACTTCCAGGTATTCAGCTAGTTCGCTGTCTCTCTTTAAGTTCAATGCCTGTTTGGCACGCTTGATGATACCTAATACATCCAAATTTGTATCCATTCTGTTTTTTTATTTAAAAGACTAATCTCGGATTTACAAATGGCAGCTATAAAAATGGCTGCCTCAAAAATATGTTTACTATATGTTTATAATCAATGATTTGTGAAATAGTTAAGATTTAATATTGAAAATTACTATTTTATTTATGAAAAATATTCTATCTTTGTCCCATTGATTAATAGAAAACGTTTCAAAAATATAAATTAAAAACGGATATGCCATGCAATACTTCAAGAAAAACACAAAAAACTTGAAATTTTCTCATCCGCCACCTGCGGAAAGCTTACTGATGCCTGTTAACAGCTATTCTCTCAAGTGTTAATAGCTATTTCTCTAACCGTTAATATCTGAAACGCCAGATGTTAATACCTGGCAATAGGATAACAAAAGGATAACATATTGTATACGAATACTCCGTATTTGAATGATTACAGGCCTGACTGATAAAAACTAGCATTTATAATTTATAATTGGATAACAAAATGAAAAGCTCAAAAGTACAAACACTGTGCGTTTGCGGATGTTGCAAACGCTCTCTTCCGGCAAGTGCCTTTTATATCAATAAGAAAACCGGCCTTCCCGGCAACTACTGTAAGGAATGTCGTAAAACTGTCAGCCGGAACCACCGGAAGAACGAGAAACGCTCCCTGGCATGCGACAGGGAAAGCAATTATCCGGTAATAACCTCTACGGAAAATCCCACGTTGCGACGGGAACTTATTCTGCATGCCCTTGAAACCGTAGCTGCCAGCATTGAACGGAAAAGGCGGAAAGTCCGTGAATCGGAATTTGAATCCGAATCAGGTTCTGAATTCCAATCCGAATCAGTCTTTGAATTGGAATTAGAATCAAAATCAGGATCAAAATTAGAATTGGCAGACTGATTTATAAACACAATTTATATCATGGGACGAATAAAACAAGGGCTTGACTATTTCCCTTTGAATACCGATTTTATGCACGACCGTGTCGTACGCCGTGTGATGAAGCGTGAAGGCGATTCCGCCTTCACGATCCTGCTCTATACCCTGTCTTATCTATATTCGGGCGAGGGTTATTATATTCATGTCGATGATGACTTCTATGACGAACTCTCCGACCAGCTCTTCAGCACGGATAACGATAGTGTCCGCCGGGTGCTTCGCCTGTTTGTGGAGTACGGTTTCTTCGATTCCTCTCTCTACGAACGTTACGGCATCCTGACTTCCGCCGACATTCAGCGGCAGTTCCTTTTTATCACTAAACGCCGCAGCCGCCGTCATATTTCTCCGGACTACTGTCTGCTGCCGGATGAGGAAACCGTACACTCCACCCTTCCGGATGCTGTTGCAGAAACCCCGGATACTGCAACAAAAAGCACCTTCATAAAAAGAAAAGAAAAAGAAAGGAAAGAAAACATCCTCCCTAACCCTCCTTTGCCCAAAGGAGGGGATGAGGGAGAAGAAGGAGATTTTTCTAACAGAAAACCGGCGAAGAAGAAACACGAACTGACACAGTCGGATATTGACCGGATGCAAGCTCCTGCTGACGGACACCCGCGCAACCTTTCCGGACTGTTGGATAACCTTCGCCTTTATCATATTCCTCCCTCCGAACAGTATGCAATCGTGCTGAAAAGTAATTACGGAGAAATCGGTGGTAAGGTTTGGAAGGGTTTCGGCGTCATTCGGGCAAGTGCCGGAAAAATCAAACTGCCCGGTCATTATTTGTTGAGTGTCCTGAATAACTGAATTAATGAGGATTATGATGCTATTATGTTATGTAATGTATTGTAAATTAGCAGTATAGTAACAAATTTTCATATTAACGAATTTATTAACGCACACTTTTAAAATCTCTTGCACAGACAGAAATAAGGTCTTATATTTGCATTGTCGATAAGCTTAAAGACATAGACAAACTAGAATTATTAACGACTAAAAACTATTACAATTATGCCAGTATTGTACAAACCCTTCCAGTCAACTCTGGAAGACAAAAAAAGCGGTAAAAAACTCTTCTATCCCCGAGTTGTACGTTCGGGAAACGTGGATTCCGCACAACTTTCGAAAGAAATAGCAGCCTACTCTTCCCTCTCTCCGGGTGACGTAAAAAACACACTCGACAACCTGGTGACGGTGATGGGGCAGCACTTGCAATCTTCGGAAAGCGTAAGCGTGGATGGTCTTGGTACCTTCCGTATGGTGATGGTAGCTCGTGGCAAAGGTGTGGAAACCTCTGACGAAGTGTCGGCTGCACAGGCTACGCTTACTGTCCGCTTCCAACCGACAACGACTAAGAATCATGACCGCACTACCGCTACCCGTTCGATGGTGACCGGTGCGAAGTGTGCCCGTTATGATAAACTTGTTTCCGATGCGAGTAGTGCAGGAGGAGGTAACTCCGGTGGAAGCGACAAGCCCGGTGGAGGCGGTAATGAAGGAGGCGGAGAAGCGCCCGATCCGGCTGCATAAATGACGTCACGGCAGTGAGGAGTACACAAAATGTAAACGACAAACTTCGTAGGCTTAACTAAACATTTGACTTTTAACTAAACTAGAAATTATCCACTAACATGAGGATTATCAACTTGATTGTGGTGCATTGCAGCGCCACGAGGGAGGATTGTACACTTTCTCCGGAAGATTTGGACCGGTTGCACCGGCGGCGCGGATTCAACGGAACAGGCTATCACTACTACATCCGCAAGGATGGAACAGTGCACCTCACCCGCCCGCTTGAACGTATCGGCGCACATGCAAAAGGTTTCAACGCTCATTCAATAGGTATCTGCTATGAAGGTGGTCTGGACTGCCGGGGACGCCCGGCAGATACCCGGACTCCGGCACAACGGGCTACGCTCCGGCAACTCGTTGGGCAACTACAGGAGAAATTCCCTGGCTGCCGGGTATGCGGACACCGGGATCTTTCACCGGACTTGAACGGAAACGGTGAGATAGAACCGGAAGAATGGATTAAACAGTGCCCGTGCTTTGAGGTGGCAAAGGAATTCAATGAGTTCGGAGCATTTGCCGATAGAACTGATGAGACTGGAAGTACGGAGAAACACAGAGTAACACAACACATTAAAGAACAGAAAGGAGGTAAATGATGGCAATGAAGAAATCAGTATGGGATATGATCCTGAAGGTGGTTATCGCAGTGGCTTCGGCTTTGGCAGGCGTTTTAGGCGCTAATGCGATGAATTTGTAAAAGAGAAATGCTGAATAATCCCCACTATGCAAAATTGTGCGCACCAGTTTGGCATGGCGGGGCTTTGTAGAATTATCCAATAGTGAATTATAACAATAAACACAATGACTAAACGAATTATATTCATATTATTAGCAGTATTTTGGGGATTGGGACTGCAGGCGCAAACCGTAGAAAAAGATGGTACCTATTATTATGACGCAATACCAGTGACATTCGACATTGGAAAAATGATATTTACGGATGTACGCGATACACGGAAAGTGCCACCTTGGTATAATAGCTTCATTTACATGCCTAAAGGGAGCAGCCATTATCAGAAGACTCAAGGGAATGCCGTTTTTTATCGGATGGAGATTCCGGCTTCGGGAAATGTAATTGTCCATAACTGGAACTCACGCATGGGATTTAGTTCCTTGTTTGTATATCGACTCCTTTCTGAACTTCAGCCAGACAGTGATGTAAACATAGAAGAGGTCGAAATTTTTGAAGAGGGAGACTTTATGTCCCCGGATTTTGATCCGGAGAAGCTTGGTATCCCTGAAGGTGCTTCTCATGGACTTGCTTATATCCATTTGAAAAATTTACCTGCCGGCACCTATTTTATTATTACTGCAGGATATAAATACATGAATGGTTCTGTTCCCAATGGAGAACTGGGAATAACTATTATAGCCGATTTATCACCTGGCATTCCTGATGAACCGGAAATTCTGCCGGAGGAACCGGATAATAGCCCGGTATGGTACCAATACGATCAGTCGGGTAATCGAATTAAAACTAATAAGAAATAGCAATATATATGAAAAATATGATACAAAGACTCATTATTTTAATAATCGCCTCACTGACGGCCCTTTCTGCAAAAGCGCAGGGCGCAACAACATTAGAAGGTGGTAATGACTACGCTAATACGGGGTACGAAGTAGGTGAAATACCTATTCAATACGCCCTTACTCCCACGGGAGCTGTTACCTATCAGGTGGCAATCGATATTCATCCTGATCCGGAAGACTTTCACCCCCGTTTGTCGTTCTGTTACAATAGCCAACAACGTGAAAGCGCATTGGGGTATGGGTGGAATATCAGTGGGCTCTCCGGTATCACCCACGTGGCTGGAACAATCTATTATGATGGAAAATCATCTCCTCTCTCTTTGAACGAAGATAAGTTGATGTTGGATGGTATCCGCTTGTTAAAAACTGGTACGAATAGTTGGCAAAGCGAACAGGGATTCGTGAAAGTGAAAAAATTGGCGAACGGTTCATTGCAAGCTCGTTATCCAGATGGAAACATCGCTTTGTTTGAAGCCTTTGCGCAAGCTTCTTTCAGCTACGTGATGACTTCATATACGAACCGTAAAGGTAGAACTATTAAATATGACTATACTCAGGTTGATAATTTACCTTATATTCGTAAGATTCTGTATGGAGAAGCTGGAAGCGTATATAATGATTCCATAGTATTTACCTATCGCAATGTGACTGATGACATCACACGCTATGTTGATGGAAAAGCATTTAAATATAGTCGTTTACTGGAAAAAGTGGAATCTTTTTATAAAAGTACACTGTGGCGGCGTTATCTGCTTTCTTATCAAAATAGAGGCGTGGATCTGCCGGTACAATTGGATTGCGAGACAGAAAGCGGCAAATTAACTCCTCTGCGTTTCAAGTACGGAGATGGAAGGAGCATTGAGTTTCTTAGTGGGCGTACTATTTATTTACAGAAGTATTTTCCGAATTCTGTTCAGGGAGCCAATTCTCACAGGTCACTTGCCTTGTCACGTGGAAAGTTTAGCCGGGCGTCGAAAAGTGACGGTTTAATTTCGTATCCGGTGTTAGGTGAGTATAAAGAAGACCAGCATTTACTGGTATATAAAGATTTGTCGACTTCTCCCGTTTCTCCCGTCATATTTACAGCAGGAAAAGGCTTTAAGCAATTGGAAGCGGTAGATGTGAATGGGGATGGATTGGAGGAACCGGTAAAAGTGAATTATGATGAAGATCGGTTGATGGTGTCTGTATATACAAATAATGTCGATCCTAATCGTCATTCGGATTATGTATACTCGGAATGGGATGGATATGTTCATGAACGGCAGGTACTTACCGGTGACTTTAATGGGGATGGAAAGGCAGAGCTGCTGGCTATATCCACTTGCTATGATTCGAATAGAAAGAAATATCCGTCACGTGCCTTGCTGGTAGACTTGAATAGCCGTAAAGCGATTTATAATGGAACCTGTTTTGACTTTGCACTGTACCAAGCAGATAGTCGGGCATTGCATGCCGATCGACTGATTCCTATGGATTATAATGGTGATGGAAAAACGGATATCTGTCTGATCAACATAAACGGTCTTTATGTTTACGAGTTTACCGGTGATGGGTTCAGGCAACTGGCATACTCTAGTGCTATTAATATCATGCACTTCAATTTTGAAAGCGGTACTATAAAGGACAGGGAACTGATGGTGGCTGATATGAACGGTGACGGGAATATGGATATTATTCTGGGGCCACGTCGTGTGCATTGTAAGGATGGGTTTAAACACTTCGGAGATGGAATTTGCCATGGTGCATGTGATAGTGAGAGTAATCTGAAAAGCGTTAGTGCGAGTGGATATAAACATTATGTACATCCCTACTCCGGCCAGGAGTGTATGGTTGATCCGAGTGTACCCCAGCGTGACTTGGTGGTCTTTGACTGGAATGTGGAGAACGGCAAGCAGTGGAAGTTTCTGTTATCAACCGGCAACTCTTCCTACAGTTCCGCTAATCCTGGATTTAAAGTGCATACAGAGGAATTGTTCTACTGTTTTCACGAGACGGTTGGGCAGAACTTCATGTTGGTGGATGTGGATAGTGACGGCTTGCCGGATTTGCTGCGTAACGTGCGTGGGAAAATCTATCTTCACTTGAACGAGAATGGAAAAATAAGTCAGAACTATAATATCCGTTCTGTTTTGCAAATGGATAATCTTTCGGCGCAGTTTGCTATGGCTAATGTAGCGCAATCTTACTACTGGTCGGGCGGGCTTATCTGCGTGGACAATGAGAATCTCCATGTATATGATTATTCTCATAACGAGTCAGAACAGCGTATGTTACATGACCTAACCGATAGTTATGGAGTGACTTCGAACCACTATTATATGGATATAATGAAAGTTCCCGAAAGTCGCTATAAGGGTACTTTGAGTCCATCATTTGGGTATATTAGTTACCCATATGCGGTAATGACTCCTCATCTGTATGTTCCGTCATGGCTGAAAAAAACAAAGGGAGGCGAGCAGCTTTCGTGGGAATACTACAACTATACTCATGCCGTTTTCCACTGTACGGGGCTGGGATTCCGTGGTTTCCGGAAAATTGAGACGGAAGACGTTATAAATAAACGTCTGATGACTTCCGTATTTGATCCGGAATTGTTAGGTGCGGAGATAAAAAAGGAAACTCCCACTGATACAGTTGTACGTAAATATGTGTTGGAGAGGGCACAGGATAAAACGATCCTTCTGAAATTACAGAAAGAAACGGTGAAGAATGCCCTCAATGAAACGGAAAAAGTGACTAGGTATGAACATAATGGGTATGGGCAGGTGGTTGCTGTATCCACTTCCTGTGGCGTCCTTAAGGAAACGAAATCGCATGGTTATGAGAATGTGGAAAATAGTGATTTGTATCTATTGGGACTTCCGCTTTATTCCGTGACAAAGAACTTCCGTAATGATTCAACTGTTATCCAGGAAGTAAGAGTAGATTACGACGACCGTTATTGGCCTGTTTGTAGAACAAACTTTATCAATGGAAGTATCACTTCCCAAGAACGTTACGAGTATAACGACCGTTTGCAGCTAATCAAGCAGAAGCAATGCTCTTATGAGTCAACAGATACATTAGGATACACATTTATGTACTACCCTAACGGACGCCTGCTTAAAAAGACTAATGCCATGGGACTATCTATTGACTATACGTATGACCCTGCAACCGGACTTTTGCAAAGCAGTTCTGACGCTAAAGGACGCATCACCCGCTACATCTATGATGCATGGGGACGTCTTATGGAAACCAGCTATCCTGACGGGAGTGCGAAACAGCTATCAATTGCATGGAGCCAGGGAAAGGACCCCGGACTGTATGTTGTAACCGCTACTGAGACCGGAAAACCCGTGACGAAAATGTATTATGACTTTCTCAAGCGTGAAGTGCGTACATCGCAGATTCGCTTTGATGAACGGGAAATGAAAATAGATAAGGTGTATAACCCCAAGACTGGCTTGTTGGAAAAAGAATCACTACCGACTAAGGATAGCGTGCCTTCACACTGGACCCACTTTGTATACGACAAGTTCAACCGTCTTACCTCTACCCGCCACGCCTCGGGGAAAATAGATTCCTGCGCCTATGGAATTTTGACGGACACTGTTCTAGAGAATGGTATTCGCCGCATTCGCAAGTATGACGCTGCGGGACTGATGACGCAGGTTGCGGATAACGGGGGAATTATTGACTATTACTACCGCCCTGACGGACAACCGATAGTAGCAGTAGTAAAGGCGAATCAGAAAGAAATACAGACCCGTTTCTACTACGATAAGTACGGTCGGCGCATTGCTATCAAAGACCCGAGTGCCGGAATCAGGCGTACAGCATACGACGCTGCCGGAAACATATGTAAGGAAACGGATGCTGATAGTCGTGAGATTGTGAAAGAGTACGATTGCTACGGGAGAATAACCAGGCAGACTACCCCTGACATGACAACGGTCTACACCTATGACAATACAGAGAACCTGCTGCTCTCGGCAGTGTCGAGCAATGGCAGTGGTATGTACAACGTTTACGACGGATATGGCAGGCTGGAAATGCAGCGTGAAAAAGCGCCAGACGGCAAGTGGTTACAGAAAACGTATGGCTACACTACCACTGGACTGCCATCCGATGTGGTTTATACTTCTCAAAACGGAACATTGGCTACCGAGCATCTGATTTACCGGAACGGTTTCTTGTCCGAAGTCCGCTTGCAGGACGGGACCTTGGTGTATCGTCACGATGAAGAGAACGAGTTGGGCCAATTGACGAAGCTTACCGCCGGTGGTATGCAACGCAGCTATACCTTTAATGATTGTGGATTACTTACAAGACGCAGCATTATGAGGGCAGACGAAACAGTCATGTTCGACCATAGCTACAGCTTCAATACGGAAACCAACAGTCTAGAGAATCGTACGGATGAGACGAGAGGGTTGTCGGAAAACTTCGGTTATGATGAATTGAACCGCTTACGAATTGAAGGACATAACAGTATCATCTATGACGATTTGGGCAATATTCGCAGGAAGAGTAATGAAAATAACTTGGGCCTGAATTATACTAATCCTAATCGCCCCTATGCAGTGACTGGTTTGGATTACAACGGGGGAGACCCGGTAAAGTCAGGTATTGACATCACTTATACCGCTGCCCAGCGTCCTTCTGTTATCATGCTGGATACGAAGAAAGTCATGTTGACGTACAACGCCAATCATGAGCGCATACGTATGCAGTATTCTGTGAACAATCAGAATGAGTTGACTCGTTACTATCTGGGTGGTAACTACGAAATAGACGAATCTCTTGGCAGTGTCAAAGAAAAGCTTTATCTTGGCGGCGGATATTATGATGCTCCTGCGGTATTAATAAAAGAAGGTAATCGCTTATCTGTTTTCTTTATTCATCGGGATTACTTAGGCAGCATTTTACAAATAGCCGATGCACAAGGAAACGTAGTGGAAGAGAATAGCTTTGATGCTTGGGGAAGATTGCGCAATCCCGCTACCCAAACCGTTTATGCACCAGGTACGGAGCCTGAGCTGATGCTGGATCGAGGCTTTACAGGACACGAGCATCTTTCGTTCTTTGGATTGATTAACATGAATGCCCGTCTGTATGATCCAGTGCTGGGAAGATTCTTGAGTCCTGACCCATATGTGCAGGTGTTGGACTTTACGCAGTCGTATAATCGGTATATGTATGCGATGAATAATCCACTGTGCTATGTGGATCGGAATGGAGAGTTTCTTTGGTTTGTTCCTGTAATTATTGGTGCTGCAATTGGTATGTATTCGGGTGGTGTTATAGCTAATAAAGGACAATATAATCCTGTAAAATGGGATTGGAGCTCCGGTAAAACTTGGGGTTATATGCTTGGTGGTGCTGTTGTAGGCGGTGTGTCAGGTTATGTAGGTGGAGCGATAGCGACTTCAGGAATTCCAATGGCGAACACTGTGGCTATAGCTGGTTCTTCGCTTGTCAACTCGGTAGGTACTTGGGCTTATACCGGTGGACAAACGCCGATATCAATCAGTCTTGGTGCAGTCTCTTACGACTTTACGAATGGAGATTTTGGATATCTCGGCGAAAAAGGGAATTCTGTACTGGAGAATATCGGATATGGGCTTGGAGCACTGGCAAATTTGAGTGATGCGTTGATAGGATTTAATCCTCAAAAGGTTGATTTGGTTACTGAAAATTCGGATGCTGTAGGGCATTCTGCATTAGTAAATGAAGGAACTATGACAGGAACTGGTTTGGGCAATGGAAATCCTGCTAATGCTGACCCTAATGGTATTATTTCAGTCGGTCCCAATAGGTATGTCGACGGGAATGGCAGTTGGCATTGGATGAAAGGAACAAACCATTGGGATACTCATACAGGTGCAGGAGAAGTGTTTTGGCGACAAACTCTTAATGTCAATAAGGGTACAATAATGAAATATGGACAATGGCTTAATAAGATGGAGAATTCTGGCAAATTTATCTATAGCTTGGAATTGAGCAGTTGTGTTACACATACTTCTGTTGCATTGAATTTATCGGGATTGTTCAATATAGGAATACATCCATATCTCTTAAATGCACAAATGTATTTGTGGGGAAATGGTATTAGACCGTGGACTTATAGTTATTTTTTTAATAAATAAAAATGAAACATTTACTTTTAATTCTATTCCTGCCTATGATTTTTAACATTTCATTAATGGGGCAAGATAAATCCGAACAAGACAGGCAAAAAGATATTTTAGACTGTCTTGTCAAAATGGGGGAAGATACTATGGTTACCCTGAATATTTGTGAAAGTAAATATCTGAATTTTAATTATCAAACGATAAAAAGCACATTTGATTTTCACGGAAAGAGAGTTGCATTTTTTAAAGGCAATGCAGGGACGATCAAAAGCACAAAAAAAGAATATTTTGATAGGATAAAGTATTTTGTAAACCAAAAAGGTTACTTGCCCTTATGTACCGATCAATTGGTCATTTTTAACGAAGATCAAGTGGCAAAAACAGGGTATGATGCTGCGATTGTTTATCAAAGTAAAAGATTAGTACCCATAAACGAGGTCGTCAGAAAACTGAGAAAGAGCAAATAGAACTTTTATTCATCAAGTAGGAAGGGAACTGGGTTTGTTTTCTTCCTACTTTCTTTTATGGTTTATATTCAAAAAGTCCCGGACGACACTTGGCTACAGAGAATGTACAGTTACATCGCTGATGGATTGTCGTCCGATATGTATCTTACCCTAATATAAGTCGACTAAAAACAGCCAATTTATATCAGGGTATTTTATATTCTCTAAATTGAATGTTTTTTAGGGCTGTATAATATTCTTCGAAATTATGCATTCGAAAGTATGTAATTTGAATTTTGTTAGTAAAGGGAAATAGAAACTATCTAAAATATAATTTAAGATTTTTCTTAAAAAGTCTCATTTCTCTTTTAGTAGAAAGCTCCTTATAGTTGTATTTATATTATGTATATAGTTTTTCTATAAACTTTGATACATGAATAGTTTGTAGTAACCAAAATCTAAATATTTGATGCCTATGAAAGCATTTACTCTCAAAACTTTGCTTAGTTGTGGCTTCTCACAATCTTTGTACATTTCTTTGATGAAAAAAGGAGGTGCGATTCTTTTATTGGCCTTGTTACCTGTTTCTATGATTTATGCGGATCATGAAACTTCTCCAAAGGATACGGTGAAGTTGGCATACAGTCCACAACAGATTGATGGGGCCGATCTGATGAAGGTGAAAGACGCCAATTTCGTAAACTCCCTGATAGGAAGAGTGGCGGGAGCTACTATTAATCCCAGTGCTTCCGGTGTGGGTGGTTCAGTAAGGATGGTGTTGCGTGGTTACCGTTCCATATTAAAATCCAACAATGTGCTTTTTACTTTGGATGGTGTACCTTTGCCACGATTGGAGCCAGAGCAATCTTTTAATGTAAATACCTCTAACTGGCAGACTGGTGATGGTATAGCAGCTTTCTCTCCTGATGATATAAAGAGCATTTCTGTTTTGAGTACCGCAGCAGCTTCTACTTTGTATGGTAGTCGTTCCGCTAGCGGTGTGGTGATGATTAATACAAAGAAAGCACATTCCGGAAAACTAAGAGTAGAGTTGGGGAATAGTACCACTTTCAGTTCGCCACTTGTCATGCCTGAATTCCAGCAGACCTACGTGGCGGGGTGGGGAGAAAAGACGAATCATCCTCAGTCATGGAATCCAGCAGACTTTTTCCGTACCGGACATACTATCAATAATTCCCTTAGCCTTTCTATAGGAAATGAATATAATCAAACCCGAGTATCGGCTGTCACAATGAATGGCACTGGCATCATTCCCAACAACGATGTAGATCGTTACAATTTCTCATTCCGGAATACATCTTCTTTATTAAATCATAGATTGAAACTCGACTTTACTTTGAGATATATTCATACCGCAGAACAGAATATGTTATCGCAAGGTATGTATGGTAATCCATTGGTTCCTGTCTATTTGGTACCTGATGTGTTGCAAGAGCGTATTAGCGTCAATCCCGATTATAACTACAAGAATCATTTTGAAGTTTACGATCCGAAACTTGGGGCTAATGCGCAATATTGGCCTTTAGGAAACATGGGGATGGGTATGCAAAATCCTTATTGGATAATCAACCGGAATCTGTACAATCAGAAAAAGAGACGTTTACTAGGTGGGATAGGAGCAAAATATGATTTGACCTCCTGGCTCAATGTGGCGGGGCGTATTCATTACGATCGTGATAAAGAAACTGCCACCGAAAAACTTTATGCGTCTTCTCTTCAAGCCAATCCTTTGGGCTCGTATTATGAGTCTGAAGATAAGAATACCCAGTTTTATTCCGATCTCCTGTTCAATGTCAATAAAAAGCTAGGGGACTTTTCGATTAATGCCACTTTAGGTTCTTCTATTTGTGATACGAAGTTTGATAACTCTTACATTGACGGTGCATTGGGAGTAGTGAATCAGTTTAATTTATCAGGGCTGGATAAACATGGGGGCTCTTACTATAGAGATCAAGACTTCAATTATCACGACCGGGCTACATCATTGTTTATGCTTGCGCAATTGGGATATAAAAACCTGTTATTTCTTGATTTGGGCGGACGAATGGAATGGCTGAAATTCTGGGATGATGATTCAAGTTATTCAACAGATGTTATCTATCCTTCGGTAGGGGTATCTGTAGTCCCAACAGGATGGTTGTCTGATAATCCCAACCGATTCCTTTCGTTTCTAAAACTCAATTATACCTATAGTGAAACCGGTAATAGTTTTACTGATTATATCTTTTTGAATAAAAAAAGGGTGGGTTTGAAGCCCAGATTGGAGGATAATATGCTGGATCCCGAGCATACTAAGTCTCACGAAATAGGACTCAATGCAGGTTTTCTTAATGATAAAATCAGTTTGGCGTTTACAATGTACAAGACATCTACTTCCGATTTACCGTTTGGAGGATATCTTTCTATTCCCTCTCAGGGGGATATTTATTTCATGTATAATGGGGCCAAGGTTGATAATAAAGGTTTCGAGCTTATCTTGAGTACAAATATGAATATCGGGCAGGTAAAGTGGGATGGACGTTTCACTTATTCTATCAATAAGAATGAAGTAAAGCAGCTTTTAGAACCTCAGAAAAATCCTATAACGGGTACCGATTTTAATTTAAAAGAAATCCAAATGGGTAAAGGTATCGGTTGGTATACTCCATTGAAGGAAGGTGGCTCTATAGGTGATATATATATTACAGATTTTCAGAGAGATGCACAGGGGAATGTTATTGTTGATAAATCCTCACAGACTGTCAATCCTGCATACGACTATGTGTATGCAGGTAATACTGATCCTAAATATACGATGGGCTTGGCTAACAGTTTTTTATGGAAAGGCTTTGAACTCGATTTTGTGATTCATGCCCGTTTTGGTGGTGTAGGTGTGTCGATGACGCAAGCTGCTATGGATCGATTTGGTGTCTCGCAGGCTACGGCAATAGCCCGTGATAATGGCGGTGTCTGGGTTAGTGATGAAAAGATTCCGGCAGAGAACTACTTTCGGCAGGTAGGACAGGCATGTACGGGAACAGTGTATACCTATGATGCCACTAATATTCGTCTTGCTGAAATGTCGATAGCCTATCATATCCCCGTTAACCGGTGGGTAAAATGGATACAAGATGTTCGGGTGGCATTAGTGGGACGTAATTTGCTTATGTTGTACAATAAAGCTCCGTTTGATCCGGAATCTACGGCAAGCACGGGAACCTGGGGGCAGGGCATAGACAATTTCCGTCAGCCTAGCTACAGAAACATGGGCTTTTCCGTTAATCTGACTTTTTGATCTTCTTGAAAAAAGAGAACTTGTCCCGATAGGAGCTGTCAAAACTACTTCTGCCTCCTATCGGGAACAACTCTTCTATTAAAAGTCCTTAACGAAACCCCAATCCATCACTTTTTATTTGTTTCTTTGCACCAAATTCGGGTATAGTGTTGTCTTGTCA
>ENA-UONQ01002061-UONQ01002061.1-human-gut-metagenome-genome-assembly--contig:-CS26-NODE-2061-length-14915-cov-8.289233_pt1 | contig 14915 bp, 17 predicted proteins | sample MGYA00242460_ERZ724007 | MGnify/ENA metagenome assembly ERZ724007
GTCACGTAGTGGCCGCCAATCGGCTGACACGACGGTGTTCAGAGAAGACGATACTACATTTAGGCATCGTCCTACGGAAACCCCACTTGTCGATGGAAAACCGCGCCCCGGCGGAAATCCCGCCGGGGCGCGCTGGGTACTATTCAGATAAAATCAGGTCACGCTCTCCGCCGTGCGGGCCAGAACCGTCATCCCCTCCAGCACATCCGCCTTCTGGTCAGCGCTGAAATACGTTCCGGTGCAGATGAACAGGTCGCCGCCGTTGACCGAGAAGATATAGATCTGGCTGACCGGCGGCACCGACAGGAGCACATCGCGTCCGCCGATGGCATCAATCTCCTCCTGCGTGAACGCTCCGTTTTCGATCATCAGATCAATCGTCTTGTCCGTGAACTGCATCGTGCCCTCCATGTAGATGGCCGCGCTGCCATCGAGCGAGCACATTCTCTTTTCCTGAATGGTCAGCTCGTTGGAATACTCCCCTTCCAACTCTGCGAGCATGTCGCTCATATCGTCCTCCGTTAGGCGCTTGACGCCGCTGAGAAGGAAGCCGACATTGATATTCACCATGTTCTCCTCATCGGACGTATCCGCCAGATAATAAAACGTCAGCGGATCGATGCTCGGATCTGCCAGCCACTCGCTGGCGTCGTACTTCGCGCGCACGGAGCCGTTGGCCACCTCGCTGAGCGTCATCGTGTCGAGATCCGGCGCGTCGAGCGCGGGATAGTCCACCTTGCTCTCGCCGCAGGCGCACAGCGCGAGCACCAGCAGCAGGCTCAGCACCAGCGCCGGCAGTCTTTTTCTCATAGTCATGTCTCTGTTCTCCTCAATCTTCCCGATTTCGCGATGTTTCGCGTGAGTTGAGTATAACAGACAAGCTGTGAATTGGCAAGTATTTCCTTTTTGTCATTTCCACACAAAAACGCGGTTTATTTTTTCTCCGCCGCTTCCTCGAGTTCCTTCAGCCGCTGCCGGTATTTCGCAGCATGGGCGCAGATGGCCTCGTAGGTCTGTTGGCTGATGTCGTGCTCCATGCGGCAGGCGTCCTCCTCGGCCGTCTTCCGGTCTACGCCGAGCGTGACGAGAAAGCGCGTGAGCATATGGTGCCGGTCGAGCATACTCGAGGCGATCTGCAGGCCGCTGTCGTTCAGGGTGATGAGCCCGTCCTTATCCATTGTAATATACCCGCTCTCGCGCAGGCGCTTTGTTGCATAGGAGACGCTCGGCTTCGTCACGCCCAAATAATCCGCCACATCAATGGAGCGGATGTAGCCGTGCTTCTCCTTCATCATCAGCATGGCCTCCAGATAATCCTCAGCCGCTCGCATAATCTTCATGGCAGATTGCACCATCCTTTTCTAGAAATCCCCTATAGGTTAACACACTCTAACCAAAATTGCAAGCGCGGGAATTTTTTGAAGAAAAAGGGGTTGACAACCGTAGTTAGAGATGTTAAACTGTGCAGCGGTTAGAGGAACTTAACTTTTTATCTCTGAAGGATTTGTTCGGATAACCATTCTTTTTTCACAGGTGGTTAGTGGACACTAACCTTCAGATTGGGAGGGATATGCTATGATGCCGCTTACGCTTGCCAATGTCGGCGAGGAAAACCTGATTCACAAGGTCGGCGGAAACCCCGAGGTCAAGAAGCATCTCGAGGATCTGGGCTTTGTCGCCGGCGGAGCTGTCACCGTGGTGGCCTCGCTGGGAGGGAACATCATCGTCAAGGTGAAGGAAGCCCGCGTCGCCATCAGCGAAGAGATGGCCCGCAAAATTATGATCTGAAAATTATATAGAGAAGGAGAATCACAAGATGAAAACGTTGCGTGAAACCAAAATCGGCGAAACCGTGAAGGTTGTCAAGCTCCATGGCGAAGGTCCGGTCAAGCGCCGCATCATGGACATGGGCATCACCAAGGGCACGGAGGTCTTCGTGCGCAAGGTGGCGCCTCTGGGCGACCCCATGGAGGTCACTGTCCGCGGCTATGAGCTTTCTCTGCGCCGGGCAGACACGGAAATGATCGAAGTCGAGTAATTCAAATAAGGAGCACAAGCAAATGGAAAAACAGATTAAAATTGCTCTGGCGGGCAACCCGAACTGCGGCAAGACGACGCTTTTCAACGCCCTGACCGGTTCGAACCAGTTCGTCGGCAACTGGCCCGGCGTCACCGTGGAGAAGAAAGAGGGCAAGCTGAAAAAGCACAATGACGTGGTCATCATGGACCTGCCCGGCATCTACTCCCTCTCCCCCTACACCCTCGAGGAGGTCGTTGCCCGTAACTACCTGATCGACGAGCGTCCCGACGCCATCCTGAATATCATCGACGGTACGAACCTCGAGCGCAACCTCTATCTGACCACTCAGCTGACTGAGCTGGGTATCCCCGTTGTCATCGCCATCAACATGATCGACGTCGTGCGCAAGAACGGCGACCAGATCAACGTCAAGGAGCTCTCCCGCGAGCTGGGCTGCCAGATCGTCGAGATCTCCGCGCTGAAGGGCGACGGCGTCATGGAGGCCGCCGAGGCCGCCGTGCAGGCCGCGCACAACGCCAAGACCATCCCCATGCACACCTTCTCCGGCCCCGTTGAGCACGCCATCGCCCACATCGAGGAGGCGGCGGTACATAACATGCCCGAGGAGCAGCAGCGCTGGTACGCGATCAAGATCTTTGAGCGCGACGACAAGGTGCTCGCCAAGATGAACATCCCCGCCGAGACGCTCTCCCACATCGAGGAGGACATCAAGGCCGCCGAGAAGGAGCTGGACGACGACGCCGAGAGCATCATCACCAACGAGCGCTACGTCTACATCGCGGAGATCATCAAGGCCTGCTACAAGAAGAAAAAGACCGGTCAGCTCTCCGCCTCCGATAAAATCGATAAGATCGTCACGAACCGCTGGCTGGGCCTGCCCATCTTCGCGGTGGTAATGTTCCTGGTCTACTGGATCGCCATGGTCGCCGTCGGTGCCCCCGCGACCGACTGGGCCAACGACGGTGTGTTCGGCGACGGCTGGCACCTGCTGGGCATCGGCTCGAGCGCCTACAACGACACGAATGACGAGTATACCGCCGCGGTTGAGGCCGTGGACGCGTTCCTCGGCACCGAGATTGATGTCGAGGCCGACGACTTCGACGCAAGCGCTCTGCTGGCCGAGATGAAGGACTTCCAGCCCACCGACAAGACCGCGACCGTCGATGTCGAGGACGAGGAGACCCTCGCCATGAACACGAAGACCGCCTACTATGACACGCTGCCCGAGGGCGCGGAGGACATGGAGGACGTCGTCCAGATGACCTATGTCGACGCGGTCAGCTACCTCTCCAAAAACGGCTTTGACGCCCCCGATCCCGCCGACTTCGGCGTGTGGGTCCCCGGCATCCCCGTCCTGATCGGCAACGGTCTGGAGGCCGCCGGTGCGGCTGACTGGCTCAACGGCCTGATCCTCGACGGTATCGTCGCCGGTGTCGGCGCGGTGCTCGGCTTCGTTCCCCAGATGCTCGTTCTGTTCCTGATGCTCGCCTTCCTCGAGGCCTGCGGCTACATGGCCCGTATCGCCTTCGTTCTGGACCGTATCTTCCGCAAGTTCGGCCTGTCCGGCAAGAGCTTCATCCCCATGCTGATCGGTACCGGCTGCGGCGTGCCCGGCATCATGGCTTCCCGTACCATTGAAAATGAGCGTGACCGCCGTATGACGATCATGACCACCACCTTTATCCCCTGCGGCGCGAAGGTTCCCTTCATCTCCATGATCGCGGGCGCCATCTTCAGCGGCAGCGCCTGGGTTGCCACCTCCGCCTACTTCATCGGCATGGCCGCCATCATCATCTCCGGCATCATGCTGAAGAAGACGAAGATGTTCTCCGGCGATCCCGCTCCGTTCGTTATGGAGCTGCCCGCCTACCACTGGCCCACCCTCGGCAACGTCCTGCGCAGCATGTGGGAGCGCGGCTGGTCCTTCATCAAGAAGGCCGGCACGATCATCCTGCTGTCCACGATCTTTGTCTGGTTCACGACCTACTTCGGCTGGGTCGACGGCACGTTCCGCATGCTCGACGAGTCTGAGATCGACGCTTCGATCCTCGCCACCATCGGCGGCGCGATTGCCTGGATCTTCAAGCCCCTCGGCTGGGGCAACTGGCAGGCCGCCGCGGCCTCCATCACCGGCCTTGTCGCCAAGGAGAACATCGTCGGTACGCTCGGCATCCTCTATGGCGGTGGCGACGGCACCGTCTACCAGAACATCGCCGCTGCCTTCACCGGCGTGACGGCTTACAGCTTCCTCGTCTTCAACCTGCTGTGCGCCCCCTGCTTCGCGGCGATCGGCGCTATCAAGCGTGAGATGAACAACCACAAGTGGACGTGGTTCGCCATCGCCTATCAGTGCGGCTTCGCGTATGTGATCGGCCTGATGATCAACCAATTCGGCGGTGCCTTCACCGGCAACCTCAACGTGCTGGGTCTGATCGTGGCCATCGCGCTGCTGGTGCTGATCGTCTACATGCTCGTCAAGCCCTACAAGGAAGCCACCAAGCTCTCCGCCAAGCTTTAATTCTGCCAAATACTGTCCCTGAAAAAGGAGTGATTCTTCATGCTGCAATGGATCGGCGATAACCTTTCCACCATTTTGATTTGTATCTTCTTACTTGCCATTGTCATCCTCATCATCCGAAGCCTGATCCGGCAGAAGAAGCAGGGCAAATCCTCCTGCGGCGCCGGCTGCGCACACTGTGCCATGCACGGCGAATGCCACAAGGGGCACTGAGCACAACGGGGGGGGAGACGCGAAGGAATACGCGTCTCCCCCGCACTTTTCCCGGGAGGTTAGATATGCCTAATCAAGAGAAGCCGCTGACTCCGTCCGCAATCGGATATCTGCTGATTCTCTCGGAGTTCTGCCGCGACGGCCGGGGAGCCCGATGTATCGACGTAGCCGCCAGAATGAATGTGTCCAAGCCCAGCGCGCACGCGATGATCCGCAACCTCTGCGAGATGCAGCTGGCGGAAAAGGAGCGCTACGGCATCGTCTATCTGACGCAGGCCGGGCGGAAGGCCGCGGCACTGTATGAAACCTGCTACGAGCCGCTCTTCGCGCGCATGCAGGATGTCCTCGCCCTCGACGGCGACGCCTGCCGCCGGGTGGTGCTGGCCGTTCTGGCGCAGGTGCCCGACCGGCTCGAGGAGCTGTCCCGCCGGCTGGCCTGAAAAAACGGCCTGAAATTTTGAAAGGAGATACATTCCCATGATCGAAACCATTCTGAAAATCGATGGCATGATGTGCGGCATGTGCGAATCGCACATCAATGACGTCATCCGCAGCAAGTTCTCCGTCAAAAAGGTCACCTCCTCCCACAGCAAGGGCAAGGCCGTCGTTCTCTCCGAGGAGCCGCTCGACGAGACGGTGCTGCGCGCCGCCATCCACGACACGGGCTATGAGCTGCAGTCCGTCAGCGCCCATCCCTACGAGAAGAAAAAGGGCCTGTCCGGCTTTCTGAAAAAGTGAGCGCGCCCGTCTGTCCGCGCCGCGCGGGTGAGCCCGCACCGCTCTCCGCGCGCGAGGAGCAGCTCTACGGCGTGCAGACCACCGTGCTGCACCGCGATGCGGAGCACGCGGTCTACCGCCTGCGCAGCAGCGACGGCGAGGTCATCAAGACCTGCTACCCCGTCTTCCCCGGCATCACCATCACCTATAACGACGTCCACGCGTCGTACTGTCAGATGGGCCGCGCCGCCGAGACAGGGCTGGTCGAAATCAACCACTGCCGCGAAGGACGCGTCGAGTACCAGCTCGGCGAGGACTACTTCTACCTCGCGCCGGGCGACCTCTCCGTCACGCTCAAGGACGCATCGCCCGGTGAGGATCGCTTTCCAACCGGGCATTATCACGGCATCACCGTCGACATTGACCCCGCGCGGGCGCCCGACTGTCTGTCGTGCTTTCTCGAGGACGTGACGGTGCGGCCGGGGCTGCTCGCTGAGAAGTTCTGCTGCAACGGCGGCGGCTTTGCCGCCCGCTCCTCGCCACGCGCGGAGCACGTCTTCTCCGAGCTCTACAGCGTCCCCGAGGAGATCCGCAAGGGGTACTTCAAGGTGAAAATCCTCGAGCTGCTGCTCTTTCTGAGCACACTCCCCGCCCCCGCCGCCGGACAGTCCGCCTCGCGCGGCCTGACGCGCACGCAGACGGAGCTGGCGCGCAGAATCAGCGAATACCTCCTCGCACGCACGGAGCAGAAGGTCACGGTCTCGGAGCTCGCGGAAAAGTTCGGTGTCTCCGCCGCGCAGGTCAAAAGCAGCTTTCAGGGCGTGTACGGCATGACTCCCGCGGCCTTCCTCCGGGCGCAGAAAATGCACGGAGCGGCCGAAATTCTTCGAAATACCGACCGAACGGTACTTGATATTGCCGGACAATTCGGCTATGATAATGCCAGCAAATTCGCCAAGGCATTCCGGGACGTGATCGGGGTGTCTCCCAATGCGTACCGCAGCGGTATCGAGCGGGACAGCTGTGCGCCGGAGTCACCGGACGCTCCGCGATGTCCGGGCGATGCTACATAACGCGCCCCTCCGGGCGCATCAAACCTATGCAAATACATATATATAATATCTAGGAGGTACTTATCATGAACAATATGGGTAAACTGGGTCTGTTCGCGGGCGGCGTGCTGTTCGGCACGGCGGGCCTGAAGATTCTCACCAGCCGCGACGCCAAGAAGGTCTATACGCAGACGACCGCCGCCGTCCTGCGCGCGAAGGAGTCTGTCATGACGACCGCCACCGCCATCAAGGAGGGCGCGGCCGACATTCTGGCCGATGCCAAGGACGTCAACGAGCAGCGCGTCGTTGAGTCCGAGGCCGAGGTCATTGAGGACGCCGCCGAGACGGTCGAGGAGAAGGCCGCCGAGTAACCATGAAGTGCAAGATCCTGCATGAATCCAACGGCCGTATGCGCCTGCACGCCGAGCAGACGCGCATGACGCTGCGGCAGGCGGATATTCTGGAGGCCTACCTGCGGCAGGTCCCCGGCGTGACGGAGGTCAAGATCTACGACCGCACCTGCGACGCGGTGGTGCTCTATCGCGGCGCGCGCACCGATCTGATCCGCGCCCTCGCCGCGTTTTCCTATGCCGCCTCCGAGGCGCTCGCCCCGGAGCACAGCAGCCGCGCCCTCAGCCGCGAATACGAGGATAAGCTCGTGTTCGCCGTGTGCCGCCACTATTTTAAGAAGCTCTTCCTGCCCATGCCGCTGCGCACGGTGATCACCCTCTTCCGCTCGGTGCATTACCTGCGCGCGGGACTCTCGTGCCTGCTGCACGGGAAGATTCAGGTGCCCGTGCTCGACGCAACCGCCATCGGCGTCTCCATGCTGCGCGGCGACTTCGCGACGGCGGGCAGCATCATGTTCCTGCTCGGCATCGGCGATATCCTCGATGAGTGGACGCACAAGAAGTCCGTGGCGGATCTGGCGCAGTCCATGTCCCTCAACGTGGACAAGGTCTGGCTCCAGACACCGCAGGGTGACGTGCTTGTCCCGCTGCACGACGTTCAGGTCGGGGACAGAATCTCCGTGCGCACGGGCGGCATGATCCCGCTCGACGGCAAGGTCGTCTCCGGCGAGGCCATGGTCAACCAGGCCTCCATCACCGGCGAACCGCTCGCCGTCCGCAAGAGCGAGGGCGGCTATGTCTACGCGGGCACCGTCATTGAGGAGGGCGACTGCGTCGTCCTCGTCGAGAAGGCCGCCGGCTCCGGTCGGTACGACCGCATTGTCCACATGATCGAGGAGTCCGAAAAGCTCAAGTCCGACATGGAGGATCACGCCGCGCACCTCGCCGACCGTCTCGTGCCGTACAGTCTCGGCGCGACGGCGCTCATCTGGCTGCTCACGCGCAACGTCACGCAGGCGCTGGCCGTGCTGATGGTCGACTTCTCGTGCGCGCTCAAGCTCTCCATGCCCATCGCCGTCCTCTCAGCGATGAAGGAGGCCGCCGGCTATCACCTGTCTGTCAAGGGCGGGCGCTTCCTCGAGGCCGTCTCCGAGGCCGACACCATCGTCTTCGACAAGACCGGCACGCTCACCCGCGCCGAACCGAAGGTGGCGCAGATCGTGACCTTCGGCGAAAACAGCGAGGCCGACATGTTGCGTCTGGCCGCGTGCCTTGAGGAGCACTATCCGCACTCCATGGCCAAGGCCGTTGTAGCCGAGGCCGCGCGGCGCGAGCTGCACCACGAGGAGCGGCACTCCCGCGTGGAGTATATCGTCGCCCACGGCATCTCCAGCAGTGTCGAGGGACAGAAGGTCGTCATCGGCAGTCACCACTTCGTCTTCGAGGATGAGCACTGCTCCGTCCCCGCAGGCGACGAGGAGAAGTTCGCGTCCCTGCCCGAGCAGTATTCCCACCTCTACCTCGCCGTTTCCGGCGTGCTGGCGGCGGTGATCTGCATCGAGGATCCCCTCCGTCCGGAGGCGCGCGACGTGATCCGCGGACTGCACGAGCTGGGCGTGGAGCACCTGGTCATGATGACGGGCGACAATGAAAAGACCGCCCGGGCCGTGGCGGCCGCCGTCGGCGTCGACGCCTACTACGCGGGCGTCCTGCCCGAGGACAAGGCGAACTTCATCCGCCGCGAGCACGATGCGGGCCGCAAGGTCATCATGCTCGGCGACGGCGTAAACGACTCGCCCGCCCTCTCCGAGGCCGACGCGGGCATCGCCATCAGCGACGGCGCGGCCATCGCGCGCGAGGTCGCCGACATCACGCTCAGCGGCGAGGATCTCTACGCGCTGCTCACGCTCAAGCGTCTGAGCGACGCGCTCATGGGCCGCATCCACGGCAACTACCGCAAGATCATCGGGTTTAACCTGATGCTGATCTGTCTGGGCGTGGCCGGTGTGCTGCCGCCCGCGACGTCTGCCCTGCTGCACAACGCCTCCACGCTGGTCATCAGTTTGGAAAGCATGCGTCCCCTGCTCGGGGAATAAAAACGGGCCATCCGCATTTTTGGAGCCTTATCCGCCGTTTTGGAGTGGATAAGGCTCCTTTCTTTCGCCTATAATAGTGCTAAAGAAAGCGTCAGGGACGCTTTCCTTTTACAGAAGCAGTTAAAGTACCTTAACCACAGAAAGGAGATGGCCTGTGAGTGTTGTGATTTTGGGCGGCAACGAATGTATGGAGCGCCGCTATAAGGAACTGTGCCAGGCGTACAGCTGCCAGGCGAAGATTTTTACCAAGTCATCCGGAGGGCTGAAGAACAAGCTCGGACGCCCCGATCTGATGATCTTTTTTACCAGTACGATGTCCCACAAGATGGTGCAGGGCGCGCTGAGCGAGCTCAAGGGCGGCGACACGATCATTGAGCGCTGCCACACGAGCTCCCTGTCCGCGCTGCGCGGTATCCTCGAAAAGCACGCGGGCTGAGCAAAAGAAGGAGGAGCGCCATGTCGGAGGAAACCGTTGTGCGCCAATGCGCGCCTACGCTGGCCGGTATCAAGACCGGCAGCCTGTTCCCATGTCCCTACGACTCCCGCGAGGAGCTTTTGCAGGACGTGCGGAGCCTGAATAAGCGGCTCGTTCCGAAGGGGCTGTGTCTGCTGCCGATGCGCTATCAAGGCAACCGCGCCCTGCTCTATCTCTACCGCCCCCGCTGCCTGCGGCGCGATCTGACGAACGATCTCGCGACGGAGGTGCTCAGCGGCGCGGGCTATCAGGGCAAGAGCTGCGAGCAGTGCGTCGCGCGGCTCATGCACCGCCTGCGCGAGGGGCAGGAGTTTCCGCATGAGGTGGGGCTGTTCCTCAGCTACCCGCCCGAAGACGTGAAGGGCTTTATCGACAACAAGGCCGAAAACTTCAAGTGCGCCGGGCTGTGGAAGGTCTACGGCGACGAAAAGCGGGCGCGCGAGCTCTTCGCCCGCTACAAGCGATGCACCGATATCTACTGCGCGCTCTGGCGGGCCGGCTCGAGCATCGAGCAGCTCGCCGTGCCGGTGTGATAAAAATTTTTGAATCCGAGAAAGGAACAGAAAACGATGAAAAAGACTGCTGTGATTTACTGGAGCGGAACGGGCAACACCGAGGCCATGGCCAACGCCGTCCTCGAGGGCATGAAGGCCGCGGGTGCCGAGGCCACGCTGCTGACCCCCGATCAGGTGGATGCCTCCGCTCTGTCCGATTATGACGCTATCGCCTTCGGCTGCCCCGCCATGGGCTCCGAGGTGCTGGAGGAGAGCGAGTTCGAGCCGATGTTCGACGGCTGCAAGAACAGCATCGGCGGCAAGCGCGTCGCCCTGTTCGGCTCCTACGGCTGGGGCGACGGCGAGTGGATGCGCTCCTGGGAGAAGTCCTGCGACGACGCGAACATCAACCTCTTCACCGAGAGCGTCATCTGCTGCGAGGCTCCCGATGACGACGCGCTGGCCGCCTGCACCGCGATGGGCAAGGCGCTGGCCGAGTAATTCTTCCCCTCTCCATATCGAGAAACCACTCTGGTGAAACTCTTTTTTTGACAGAGCCGAGCCGCTGCCGGTGCCCTCTCTCCGGCGGCGGCCCGGCTTATTTTCTTCCGCAATGCGGCAGCCGGTCCGGGGTTTGAGCGATGTGATGTCTATCAAGGCATCACATCGCTTTTTTATTTCCATTTATTGTTAACTTGCACAATTTCTTTCATCTACAATGAACATTTTTTACTTTCCCTATTGCTATTCATACGAAACTATGTTAAAGTGTTGACACATTCAAGCACAGACCCCTGACCCGCAATGTTTTGAAGGAGGAAAAGCATGAATCCCAACAGAGAGAAAACCATCTCCATCGTACAGAGCCACGGCTGCAGCACCTCGAATCTCATTGCTATTCTGCAGGACATTCAGGCCGCGTGCAGCTACCTCAGCGAGGAGAGCCTGACGGTGGTCGCGGAGATGCTGGACGTCAGCGTCTCGAGCGTCTACAGTGTGGCGACGTTCTACGAGAACTTCTCGCTCGAGCCGAAGGGCCGCCACATCATCAAGGTCTGCGCCGGTACGGCATGTCACGTCCGCAAGTCCGGCCCGATCTACGACGCCATCCACGAATACCTCGGCCTGAATGACAAGCGAAAGACCTCGTCCGACGGCATGTTCACGCTCGAGACGGTCGCATGTCTCGGCGCGTGTGGCCTCGCCCCCGTCATGACGGTCGACGGCGAGGTCTACCCCAAGATGGCCCCCGACGCGGCAATCGCGCTGCTCGAGGAAATCCGCGCAAAGGAGGGACAGAGCGCATGAAGCTGACCCGTGAAGAATTCGCCGCCATGCGCCGCGGCGCGGAGCACGATCTCCAGATGAGCGCGCAGATGCCCTCCGTCCTGATCTGCGCCGGTACCGGCTGCATCGCCGGCGGTGCCATGCATATCTACGACAACTTCCGCAAGGAGTGCGAAAGCCGCGGTCTGCAGGTCTACGTCGGCCTGCACCACGACAGCGACGAGGAGAAGAGCCTCCACGTCAAGATGAGCGGCTGCCACGGCTTCTGCGAGATGGGCCCGCTCGTGCATATCGAGCCGATGGGCATCATGTACATCCACGTCAAGCCCGAGGACTGCCACGAGATCATCGAGCGAACCGTCCTCGGCGGCGAGGTGATCGACCGCCTGACCTACCACCTCGACGGCGTGGCCTATCCGCGTCAGGAGGACATCCCCTTCTACAAAAAGCAGCAGCGCGTCGTGCTCGAAAACTGCGGTACGAGCGACGCCGAGGACATTGAGGAGTACATCGCCAAGGGCGGCTACGCGGGCTTTGAGCGCGCGCTCTTCGAGATGACGGATGAGGAGGTCTGTCAGGAGATCATCACCTCCGGTCTGCGCGGGCGCGGCGGCGGCGGCTTCCCCGCCGGGCGCAAGTGGGACGGCGCGCGCCGCCAGAAGGCAGAGAAGAAATACATCGTCTGCAACGGCGACGAGGGCGACCCCGGCGCGTTCATGGACCGCTCCATCATGGAGGGCAACCCCCACTCCGTGCTCGAGGGCATGATGATCGCCGGACGCGCCGCCGGGAGTGACGAGGGCTATATCTATGTCCGCGCCGAGTATCCGCTGGCCGTGGCGCGTCTCAAGACCGCCATCGAAAAAGCCGAGGAGCTGGGCCTGCTGGGCGACAACATCCTCGGCAGCGACTTCTCCTTCCGCATCCACGTCAACCGCGGTGCGGGCGCGTTCGTCTGCGGCGAGGGCAGCGCCCTGACCGCGTCCATCGAGGGCAAGCGCGGCATGCCGCGCGTCAAGCCGCCGCGCACCATCGAGCACGGCCTGTGGGCGCAGCCGACCGTCCTCAACAACGTCGAAACCTTCGCCAACGCCGCGCTCATCCTGCGCCGCGGGGCCGACTGGTACCGCAGCATCGGAACGCCCAAGAGCCCCGGCACGAAGGCCTTCGCCCTGACGGGCAACGTCGTGAACACGGGCCTGATCGAGGTGCCCATGGGTACGACCATCCGCGAGGTCATCTTCGACATCGGCGGCGGCATCCCCAACGGCAAGAAGTTCAAGGCCGTGCAGATCGGCGGCCCGTCCGGCGGCTGCTGCTGCGCGAGCGACGAGCACCTCGACCTCCCCCTCGACTTCGACTCGCTCAAGGGCATCGGCGCGATGATCGGCTCGGGCGGTCTGGTCGTCATGGACGAGGACACCTGCATGGTCGAGACGGCACGCTTTTTCATGAGCTTCACGCAGAACGAGAGCTGCGGCAAGTGCGTCCCCTGCCGCGAGGGCACGAAGCGCATGCTCGAAATTCTCAACCGCATCATCAACAACGAGGGCAGCCTTGAGGATCTCGACATGCTCGAAAAGCTGTCCCAGACCATCACGGAAACCGCGCTCTGCGGCCTTGGCCAGAGCGCCTGCAAGCCCGTGCAGAGCACGCTGCGCTACTTCCGCAAGGAGTATCTGGCCCATGTCGTCGATCACCACTGCCCCATCTGCAACGGCCGCAAGCGCCATCTGGAGATCAATCCGGAGCTGTGCAAGGGCTGCGGCAAGTGCCTGCGCAACTGTCCCGTCGGCGCCATCGACGGTCAGATCCGCATGCCGCACACCATCGACACGGAAAAATGCATCCACTGCGGCGCGTGCTGGGGCGCATGTCCCTTCGGCGCCATCGACGCCATTGAAGAGGAGGGTTAAGTCATGGCCAAGGGAACAATGATTATCGACGGGCTGCGCGTGCCGTTCGACGGCGAGAAGAACGTCCTGTCCGTCATCCGGAAGGCCGGAATTGACATGCCCACCTTCTGCTATTATTCCGAGCTCTCCGTCTACGGCGCGTGCCGCATGTGCATCGTCGAGGACGTGAAGACCGGCAAGATCGACGCCTCCTGCTCCATGGAGCCGCGCGACGGGCTGGAGATCCGCACGAACACCTCCCGCCTGCTGCGCCACCGCCGCCTGATTCTCGAGCTGCTGCTCGCCTCGCACGACTGCAGCTGCACCACCTGCGGCAAGAGCGGCAACTGCCGCCTGCAGGAGCTGGCCCAGCGCTTCGGCGTACGGCACATCCGCTTCCCGGATACCCGCCCGCGCTTTGCCACGGACAACACCAGCCACGCCATCTTCCGCGACCCGAACAAGTGCATCCTCTGCGGCGACTGCGTGCGCGTGTGCGAGGAGCTGCAGGGACAGGGCATCCTCAACTTTGCCTACCGCGGCAGCGACCTGCAGGTCATGCCCGCCTTTGACAAGAAGCTCTCCGAGACGAAGTGCGTCGGCTGCGGCCAGTGCGCCGCCGTCTGTACGACCGGCGCCATCACCGTCAACGACCAGATCGGCGACGCGTGGCGCGCGCTGCACGACGCGAAAAAGCGCGTCGTTGTCCAGATTGCCCCCGCCGTGCGCGTTGCCATCGGCGAGAACTTCGGCCTGCCCGCCGGGACGAACGTGCTCGACAAGCTCGTCACCGCGCTCAAGCTGATGGGCGCCGACGAGGTCTACGACACGAATTTCGGCGCGGACATGACGACCATCAGCGAAGCGGAGGAGTTCCTCGGCCGGCTGAAAAACGGCGGCCCGTTCCCGATGTTCACGAGCTGCTGTCCCGCGTGGGTGAAGTACCTCGAGCTGAACAACCCCCACTACCTCAAGAACATCTCCTCCTGCAAGTCCCCCATGGAGATGCTCGCCGCCGTCATCCGCGACCGCTACGCCGAGAAGGACGCGGCCGACGGGCGCACGACCTATCAGATCGCCATCATGCCCTGCACGGCCAAGAAGATGGAGGCCGCGCGCGATGAATTCATCCACGACGGACGCCCGGACGTCGACCTCGTGCTCACGACGCGCGAGCTGGTCGATATGATCCGTGAAGCCGGTATCCGCTTCAGCGAGCTTGAGCCTGAGTCGCCCGACCTGCCCTTCGGTCTCGGCTCCGGCGCCGCCGTGATCTACGGCGTGACCGGCGGCGTGGCGGAGGCCGTGGTGCGCTACTGCCTGCCCGACAAGAGCAAGAATGCCCTGCGCGCCGTATCCGTCACCAACCTGCGCGGCACCGACGGCATCCGCGAGGTCGTCCTCCCCCTCGAGGGGCAGGAGCTGCGCATCGCGATTGTCAACGGACTTGCCAACGCGCGCGAGCTGCTCCGCCGCATCGACGCGGGCGAGGTGTCCTATCACCTCATCGAGGTCATGTCCTGCCAGGGCGGCTGCGTCGGCGGCGCGGGTCAGCCCTACGGCCTGACGGCCGCCAAGCGCAAGCGCGGCGCGGGCCTGTACGAGTCGGACTCCACGGCGCTGTTCAAGCGCGCGGAGAAGAACCCGATCGTGACGAACCTTCTCGCGGAGTACGGCGAGGAACGCTGCCACGAGCTGCTGCACGTCTCGTACCTGTAACTTTACTGCTTTTCTTCCTGTAAAGGCTCCCCGGCCGATCGTTTCCGATCGGCCGGGG
>ENA-UONQ01002064-UONQ01002064.1-human-gut-metagenome-genome-assembly--contig:-CS26-NODE-2064-length-14872-cov-4.246271_pt1 | contig 14872 bp, 13 predicted proteins | sample MGYA00242460_ERZ724007 | MGnify/ENA metagenome assembly ERZ724007
GCATTGATCCATCTTGGTTTAAGATGGCTGCTACACTTTTTGACTTGGAAATATCGATTCCTACTGCGAGCATTGACATTCCTTCTTTCGTTTCGATTTATGGCTATCCAGCTTTTCCAAAGTACGCACATATTCAATCGTGAAACGGGAGCTATGTCCCAACTTGCTGAATCGAGCACAAAACAATGGAGGCTGGCTGACACATTTGTCTGCGGGCGTGGTGTCCCAATCGGAAATTTCGTCAGACCATACCTCCATTTTAAAGGAAAAGAGCAAGGCCGGATAGACCTTACTCTTACATTATGAATCGGAATTTAATGAGGTCTTGTATGAAGAAAATAGTATGTACAATGCTATGTATTATGCTTTTATTTGGTTTGAGTGCTTGTGGTGGAGATGTCAGTGAAGTAAAAACTCATAATGTTGAATCTGAGAGCTATTCAGAAGAGGATATTAAAGCCGCTATTGACACAATAAAAAAGGAGTTTAAGAGTGACTGGAAAGGATGCACTCTCACAGAAATTTACTATGCCGGAGATGACTGCACGAAAGATCATAAAGATTGGGCAGACAGAAACAATGCAGATGAAGTCATTGTTTTATTATCTTCATTCGATGTTGATTCATCTGGTGGAGACGGGTCTTTGAATCCAAATAGTACATACAGTGATTGGAAGTGGATTTTAGTTAGAACAGATGGCGGAAAGTGGCAGCATGTTGACCATGGATATTAAGTCAAATTCCAGTTTTCCGCACCATGCACCCCATAACAACGTAAAACCGGCATCTTCCGATGCCGGTTTCTTTTCATTTCATTTCTTTATCAAATCGCTGTTCAATTTAACAGCTTGCCGCGTAGCAGAATCGTGTGAATGTTCAGCTCCTCATCCAGCAGGAGCACATTCGCCAGCTTGCCCGGCTCGAGCGAGCCGTAATCGTGCTCAACGCCGATAGCGCGCGCCGGATTGGTGGACGCGGAATGAATCGCCTGACCGAGCGGAACACCCATTTTAACAGCCGAGCGCACGCAGTCCATCAGGTTGGTCGCGGAACCCGCAATCGTGCCGTCGTGCAGGGTGGCAAGGTTGCCGCGCACGGTAACCGCCTGTCCGCCGAGCGAATACTCGCCGTCATCCAGTCCGGTCGCCATCATGCTGTCCGAGATCAGGATAACACGGTTCTCAAACAGCCGGAAGGTCGCGCGAACGACCGACGGATGCACATGCACGCCGTCCGCGATGAGTTCAACCGCCACGTTATCGTTGTCAAAGGCCGCACCGATGACGCCCGGTGCCCGATGAGAAAACGGCGGCATGGCGTTGTACAGATGGGTCACCTGCCGGGCTCCGTGCTTGAAGGCTTCGCAAGCGGTGTCATAATCCGCTGTCGTGTGCGCAATCGAGATACGCACCTCGCCTGCCAGCTCGTCGATCGTCTCCATCGAACCGGGCAGCTCGGGTGCCAGATCGCACAGCTTGAACAGACCGCCGGCTTTTTCCTGCACCCGGCGGAACATGGCCGCATCCGGCGCATGCAGATAAGCGCCGTTCTGCGCCCCCTTTTTCGCCTCGGAAATGAACGGGCCTTCCATGTTGATGCCCACAAGCGCCGCGTCATTACTCTCCGCCTGATAGGTTGCGGCGGCTTCGGCAATCTGCGTTAGCTTGTCCTCCGGATAGGTCATAGTCGCCGGACAGATGGCGGCCACGCCGATCTGTGCCTGATACTTTGCCAGTGTGGAGATAGCCTCATGCGTGCCGTCGCAGAAATCGCGGCCCATGCAGCCGTGAAAATGCAGATCGACCAGTCCGGGCACGGCGTACAGACCGCCCATATCCACCGCATCCGCGCTCACCTCTGCGGATGCAATCCGGTCGCCCGAGATGGACAGTCCGCCGGTTTTGAACGTGCCGTCCGGCTGATATACCCTCAAATTGCTAAATTCCATAACTTTTCTTCCTTGTTAGAGCAAATCGCCGCACTTAGACAGTGCCGCCTCGTCCGCTACGATGGAAACATCTGTGTGCAGCTGCAGGATGGATGCCGGAACCTGAGGCGTTACCGGGCCGAAGAACGCTTCGCGGACGGTCTCTGCCTTGTTTTCACCGGAAACCACCAGCACGATGCGCCGTGCCAGCATGATGGTCTGCACGCCCATGGTGTACGCCTGCCGCGGCACATCATCCGCCGAGGCGAAAAAGCGTTTGTTTGCCTCGATGGTGGACTCGGTCAGATTTACACAGTGCGTACCCTTGGAGAAATACTCGTCCGGCTCGTTGAAGCCGATGTGTCCGTTCAGGCCCATGCCGAGCAGCTGCAGGTCAATACCGCCCGCCGCCTTAATGGCTGCATCGTAGCGCTTGCACTCCCGCTCGGCGTCAAGCTGCGCGCCGTCCGGCAGGTTGATGCGCTCCGCCGGGATGTTCACGGCATCAAAAAAGTTCTTGTGCATGAAATAGTGATAGCTCTGGTCGTGATCAGGTGTCAGGCCGCGATATTCGTCCAGATTGAAGGTCGTGCAGCCGCCGAAGTCCACATCGCCCTTGTTATACCATTTAATCAGCTGCTCGTAAATGCCGATCGGTGACGAACCGGTTGCCAGACCGAGTACGGAATCCGGTTTGAGAATAACCTGTGCCGAAATGATGTTGGCTGCCTTGCGGCTCATGTCGTTATAATCCTTAGCGCGAATGATTTTCATGGAATACCTCTTTCTTCTGTCTCCGGAAATAGAAAGGGCAGGCAATGTGCCCGCCCTTTCCATTGCGCGGAGCGCAATCGTGATATGCAAACAAGATAGGTTAGTTAGATTGGTTGCGATTTCTTAACCATTCGGTGTTCCCACGCGGCTGTATTTCCAAACCGTGTGCGAGCACTTCAGGCTGCGTTGAATTGCTTTCAGTGTTACTTCAGCATCTTTGCCATTTCGTCGGCTACGAACTGGACCTTGGTGCCAATGATAACCTGAACTGCGGTCTGCGACGGACGCATTACGCCAGCCACGCCTGCAGCCTTGATCTTCTTCTCGTCGACGAGCGTGCCGTCCTTGACTTCCAGACGCAGACGGGTAATGCAGTTATCCAGAGATTCTACATTTTCCTTGCCGCCCAGACCTTCGAGGACTGCAGCTGCAATTGCGGTGAAGTCGTTATTTGCCAGCTTGGCATTCTTGTCAGCCTCTGCGAAGTCGGCTTCTTCATCCTCACGGCCCGGGGTCTTGAGGTTGAACTTGGTGATCGCAAAGTAGAATACCAGATAGAATACAACGAATGCTGCGATACCCAGCGGGATGATCATCAGCGTGTTGTTCGCTGCCGGCAGGAAGGACGAGAATACGAGGTCGGTCGCGCCTGCGGAGAAGCAGAAGCCTGCGCGGAAGCCGACATAGTAGGTGATGATGGTGAAAATGCCGTACAGAGCTGCATAAACAACATACAGCGGGAAGCACAGGAACATGAAGCCGAACTCAAACGGCTCGGTAACGCCGCAGATGAATGCACAGATGGCAGCGGACAGGACCAGACCGATAGCAGCCTTCTTGTTCTTCGCAGCCTTGATCATAGCCAGAGCCGCACCGGCAATACCGAACATCATGCAGGGGAAGAAGCCGGACATATACATGCCGAGGCTCCAGGTAACGCCGTTCTGACCGGTAATGTCGCCGGCCCAGTAGTGAGACAGGTCGCCCAGGCCGATGGTATCGAACCAGAATACGTTGTTGAGTGCGTGGTGCAGACCGGTCGGAATCAGCAGACGGTTAAGGAATGCATAGATGCCGGCGCCGATACCTTCCATGCCGATGATGCCTTCGCCAACAGCTACCAGAGCGCTGAAGATGATCGGCCATACGAACAGCAGAACAACGGATACGAGAATGGAGACCAGACCGGTTACGATGGCAACACAGCGCTTGCCGCTGAAGAATGCCAGCCAGTCCGGGAGCTTCGCGTTTTTGAAGCGGTTATAGCAGCTTGCGCCGATGATACCGGCGATGATAGCGATAAATACGTTCTGGATCTTGTCAAATGCCAGCGTTTTTACCGGATCATCCGCGATTGCGGGCATCAGCGTGGTAACAACGCCGGTGCTCAGCAGGTTGGTCATCATCAGCCAGGATACCAGACCGGCCAGTGCCGAGGTACCCTCGCGGTCGTCGGATAGTCCGACTGCAACACCGATGACAAACAGCCATGCCATATTGTCAATCAGCGCGCCGCCTGCCTTTATCAACAGGAAGCCAATGTTATACAGTGCACCGCTCGTTGCCGCACCCGGCACGCCCATAACGCCCGGAGCGATCGCGTAGCCAAGACCCATCAGGATACCGCAGATCGGCAGCGCAGCTACCGGCAGCATCAAAGCCTTGCCCAGCTTTTGCAGTTTTTTCATCATAAGAGTTTCCCCTCCTTATTTTGTGGACCGCCGAAGCGGCCGATTGTGTTGACGGATGGGAGAGCCGAACTCCGTTTCCGTCCCCCTATTTCATCGCCGTTCACACCCGGCGAAATGAAATCCTTACAAATTACTCTCGAGGAACGCCTGCATTGCAGCTGCAGCGGTCTCCTCGTCCTCACCCTCGATGGTGAGCTTTACGGTATCGCCGCACTTGACGCCCAGACTCATCACGCCCATGATGCGCTTGGCATCGACTTCCTTTTTCGGGCTGGCGATCATGATTTTCGAGGCAAACTTGCCTGCCTCCTTGACCAGCAGTCCCGCCGGTCGAGCGTGGATGCCCAGTGCATCCTTGATGGTATATTCAACGATTTTCATGAAAAATACTCCCTTTCCGTTACTTTTTCTTCAGTGTCAGCAATGCATCGCCTGCGGCGACCGCGCCGCTCGCGGCGGGCTCCACAGTGAACGCATCCGGGTTGCACACGAGGATGGGCGTTACGATCTGATAGCCCTCAGCCTTGATGGCCGCCGGATCGAACTCGATAAGGACATCGCCTTTTTTGACCTGCTGGCCTGCCTTGCAGCACGCCTTGTAGTGCTTTCCCTCAAGCTGCACCGTGTCGATGCCGACATGGATGAGCAGCTCCGCGCCGTCCGCCGTCGTCATGGAAACGGCGTGGCCGGTTTCAAACATCACATCGATCGAGCCGTCCGCCGGAGCCGTGATGCGGCCTTCGCTCGGCTCGATGGCGATGCCGGGCCCGAGGATGCCCTGCGCGAACGTCGGGTCGGGTACACTTTCGAGCGCCACGACCGTGCCCGCAGTGGGCGCTGCGATGGTGATGCCGGTATCACCGCCGAACAGATTTTTCAGTTTACCAAACATTTTGCTCACAACCTTTTTGATTAAGCAATACCGCATGATCGAACAAGCGTAATTTGCGCGGTGTTGCCTTAAGTATGCCATTTTCGTCACAAAACATACAGAAAATAAAAAGAACCAAATCTCAACACAGATATAACTTGCTCTTTGATAGCAAATCCTGTGTGAAATCTGGTTTTGCCCGCACAAAGCGGTAACAATCCATCTCAAACGGATACTGTTTACTTGTTACTTGCAGTATAACAAAAGTTTCTCACGATTACAAGCAGATTTTGTCGAATCGACTGCCAAATTTTCGCCCTGTTTTTCTACACTTTGCACAAAAACAGGGCAGCGCCGCCGGTTTGGCACTGCCCTGTGAGAATCATTTCTCATCCGGGTGCTCCATCACCCGGGCGATATGGATGGTGAGATACAGCAGCTCATTCTGCCCGGAATGGAACCCTTTTTCCGTCTGCACATAGGCGCGGATGCGGTCCGCGCAGGCGTAGGCACGCGGGTACTTGAACCGCACGACCTCGAGCAGGTCAGCATCCTCGTCCCCGTACTTTTCGCCGCTGACGATGCGCCGCGCGTAGAATTTCAGGTGCGTGACAAATCGATAATAATTCAGCGATTCATGGTCCGGCCGGAAGCCGTATTCGTCGTAAACGATGCCGAAAACCGCTTTCAGCAGGTAAGTCATGTCGTAAATATCGCGGATTTCGCCGCCGAGCTGGGCATTGACGAAGTGCAGCGCGATAAATGCCGCCTCGTCCTCGGTGAACTCCACGCCGGTCTCCTCCTTGACGATCTCATTCGCCTTGAGACCCACGCGAAATTCGTCCTTGTACAGCTGCCGAATGTCCCACAGCAGCGGATTAGGCAGTACAATGCCCTCCTTATAGCGGTTGACGGCCGCCGAGATATGATCGGGCAGCGTAACGTAAATGCTGTCCGACAGCTCCTTGCCGAGCGCGATCTTCGCATGGTTGATAATGCGTTCGCTCATCAGGAAATGCGGCAGCGGAATGCTTGTTATCAGCTGCTGGAACCGGTCGGAAAGCTGATCCGAGTGCAGCGTGAACCGCTTTTCCACCTTGTCCGGCGGTGCTTCGTCACCTGCGCGGCGGCCGAAGCCCAGACCGCGCCCCATAAGCACAGTCTCCGCACCGTTTTCATCCAGCGCGACCACAACATTGTTGTTGAGTACCTTTTCTATTTTCACGTTCGCGCCTCCTGACCCGCACCGCAGCACGCATCAAACGCTTCACGCGCCGCACGGACTGCATTTTCGTCGCACTGCCACAAACTGAATTCGCTCAGTCCGGGCAGCCCCATCGGCACATTTTCGCGCCGGAACTGCATTCTGCTGTTTTCCACCCGCTTTGCGGAAAGATGGAAGGCATTCGCGCCTGTTTTCGGCTGCAAATCGCGGATAACATCGGCGTTTACGCCTGCACCGACCAGAATCTGCACGTCCTCTCCTGCTTTTGCAACCAGCGCGCGCAGCAAATCCGCGCCTGCGGTGCAGTCCGCCTGCTGCCCTGAGGTCAAAATGGTATCCACACCCAGCCGCTTTGCGGTTTCCAGTGCCGCAAACGAAATCAGTTTGGCCATACGTTCCTCATCAAGATCGCCCTCGGGCGTGAGCACGCCGATGACAATGCCGTCCGCGCCGAGCGCGGCAAAGCGCTTCACCTGACGGCAGAGCAGCTCAAATTCGCTTTCCGTATACAAAAAATCGCCGCAGCGCGGACGCAGCAGCACACGAACCGGTACGGAAACCCGTTCCCGCACCATGCGGAACAGATCCTCATCCGGCGAAGTACCGCCGATCATTGAATTGGCGCATAACTCCAGCCGCATAGCACCGCCGCGCTCCGCGCTTACCGCAGACTCGACTGAGTGGGTGCAAACCTCCAGAACCGGTTTCATTTCCTGCTCCTCCTTCGAGACAGAATAACGCTTGGCAAATTATGTGATTCAATCCACACTGTTATCTGTTAATTATATCACCAAAAACCATATAGGTCAACGCAGGTTTTTGCAGCATTCTGCACAATAAAAATCAGATGTTTTCATATAAATAAACCACTTCCCTGCTTCGTATGCAGAAAGGTGATCTACAGCATTTTCCGCATAATGGCGGCTGATCTCGACCATGCCGCGAATACCGCCGATCGGTGTACGGATATCATGGCATTGACGGATATTTGTCGTCCATATTCCCAAAAAATCCTCCGCGTTTTTGGCTGTTTCTTTTCTTCAGCTGAGTTGTCTTGTCAGTTTGTATAAAAATACAAAGAAGTTTTGCACAAATCGGATAGTTTGCAGGAATTCGAGCATACTTATGCAAATAGACCGCATATTTTGTTGTTTTTTTAACAATTTTGTGCTATACTAAATATACAGCCCATAAAATGGGTAATGCGCGCCGGAGCAGTTCCGCTGCACCGAGCCGACAGGAGAGGTGTTTTATGAACAGTATTACGACCCGCGTTTGGATCGCGGGAGCAAGCGGCAGACTGGGTTCCGCACTTAGTCATCGTTTCGGCGGCAACACAGCATATAAGCTGGTAACCAGTGACCGTGATGTAGCGGTCGAGGATGTATCCGTTGTCGGTCGTTTTGCCGATATTAACCATCCGGATGTCATCATCAACTGTGCCGGTCTGACCGACGTGCAGGCCTGCGAGGAGAACCCCGAAGAAGCGTATAAGATCAACGCCATCGGCGCCCGCAATCTGGCGACCGCTGCAAGACGCATCGACGCAAAATTCATTCAGATCTCGACCGACGACGTATTCGGCGGCGACGAGGACAAGGCTTTCTGTGAGTTCGACGATCCCCATCCGACCACGATGTACGGCAAGAGCAAGTACGCCGGTGAAAAGCTTGTGCGTGAGCTGACCGACAAGCATGTTATCGTGCGTTCGTCGTGGCTGTACGGCGTCGGCTCGTACGACTTTGTTGACCGCGTGCTCGATACGGCGGCAAAGGAAGGCGCTGTCCATCTGCCGGAGGATGAGATTTCCTCCCCGACCTCGGCGGAAGCGCTCGCCGGCTTTATCGACTGCCTGATGCACAGCCGCGAGTACGGCCTGTTTCACGCATCGTGCGACGGCTCGTGCTCCCGCGCAGAGTACGCCCGCGAAATTCTGCGTCTCGCCGGCAAGGAAAACGTGCCGGTCACCTCGGCCTCCGAGAACACTGCGCTGCGCCCGCGCTTTACGCTGCTGGACAATATGATGCTGCGCATCACTGGTTTATATCAAATGCCGGACTGGCATGACGCACTGAGCGAATACATGTCCCACCGGCAGACGGGAGTAAATAAATGAATGAAGTAAAAGAGAAAAAGAAAATCGGTCTGACTACAAGGATCTTCATCGCGCTGATCGCCGGTGCAATCGTCGGCATTGCGCTCAACATGTTCGCAGCTGATGTGGATTTTGTGCAGAACGTGCTGGTAAACGGCATTTTTTATGTTGTTGGTCAGGGCTTTATCCGCCTGATGCAGATGCTGGTCGTACCGCTGGTATTCTGCTCGCTGATCTGCGGCGCCACCGCCATCGGCGACAGTAAAACGCTCGGCAAGGTCGGCGTAAAGATCATCGGCTTCTACATTTTCACCACGATGATGGCGGTTGCCGTTGCGCTTGGCATCGGTCTTCTGATCAAGCCGGGCATGGGTCTGGATATGTCGCAGATCCAAACCGCCGAAGTCGCTGCTTCTTCGGATTCGGTCAGCTTTGCGGAAACCCTGCTGAACATCATCCCGAAAAACCCGATCGGTGCACTCGCCAACGGCGAAATGCTGCAGGTTATCGTGTTTGCACTGATCGTCGGCGTTATCCTCGCCAAGCTGCAGGATAAGACCCAGCTGGTAACGAACTTCTTCCAGCAGGGCAACGATATTATGATGGAAATGACCATGATGGTCATGGGTCTTGCGCCGATCGGCGTATTCTGCCTGATCTCTAAGACCTTTGCCGGTCTTGGTTTCTCCGCTATGGTGCCAATGTTCAAGTACATGGGCGCGGTGCTGCTGGCGCTGTTCATCCAGTGCTGCGGCGTATACCAGATTCTGCTGGCGCTGCTTACAAGACTCAATCCACTGCGTTTCCTCAAGAAATTCGCTCCGGTTATGGGCTTTGCGTTCTCGACCGCAACCTCTAACGCCACTATCCCGATGAATATCGACACGCTGGAGGAAAAAATCGGCGTCAACCGCCGTATTTCGTCCTTCACCATCCCGCTCGGCGCGACCATCAATATGGATGGTACGTCCATCATGCAGGGTGTTGCCGTTGTATTCGTTGCACAGGCGTTCGGCATCCAGCTGAGCCCTGCGGATTATCTGACCGTTATTGCAACCGCAACGCTCGCCTCCATCGGTACCGCAGGCGTGCCGTCGGTTGGTCTGGTTACACTGGCAATGGTATTCGATTCGGTCGGTCTGCCGGTTGCCGGCATCGGCCTGATCATGGGTATCGACCGTATCCTCGATATGGCGCGTACTGCCGTTAATATCACCGGCGACGCTGTCTGCACCACGATCGTGGCGCATCAGGACGGCGCACTGAATAAGTCTGTATTTAACAAAAATTAAATCAAACTGACAGGAAAAACCCCGTATTTCGTAAGAAATACGGGGTTTTTCTGGTGCCGCCAGCCGGAATCGAACCGGCACGGTTTTAAGGCCGGGGGATTTTAAGTCCCCTGCGTCTACCAGTTCCGCCATGGCGGCGTGTAAATATTATACCAGAACGGGCACGGTCTGTCAAACATGTGCGCCGCCGGTTTGAGGATTTTTCAATCCCGCCTCTGCTGCTTTCCTGTTGCGTCCTTCCGGAAAAAGCTATACAATAAATATAACAGTTCTCCTGTGCAGCAACGCGCATACGGTACGCTTTCCATGCCGTTCCGGCTATGCATTTGGCGTACCGGTTCGATGTCCGAAAAAATTTTGAAACAGGCGGAACAAACCATACGGAACAAACGTCTAAGCTGATATATGGCAATGACCCCACCGCAGCAGCGGCCGTGCTGTCGATGGCATTCGTTATTGTCATATACAGGATAGAGAGTATAAGCATTAACCGTGAAAAGGAGGAAAAATATGAAACGGTTTCGGAAGGCGTTACTCGGTGTTGTGGTGAGCGGTGCATTGCTGTTCTCGGCGCAGGCGGCGGAACTGTCCAGTTCGACACAGGATACGCTGCAATCGGCTATGACTAAGGTACAGCAGGAGATCAAGGATTACGGTCAGGTGAAAACGCTCGGCTTTACCGGCGAAAACTGCGAGATTATCCTCGCGAACCTCAACGCGAAACAGTATTTGGTTAACCTAACAGCTGACAGCACACACAAGTATGGTATTCTGGATAAAGCAACCGGCAAGCTGGTTGTTCCTGTGGAGTACGATTATTACATTGCGCTTGACGGCACGGAAACACTGGTTAGCCAGTACGACGCTGATCATCACCCCAACTACTGGTTCGCCGATGAAACCGGCAAACTGACGCCGATGAAGCTGCCGTCCGGTTATGAGCTTGCGACGTATGAGCCAAACAGCAATGTGTTCGTGCTCTTCAAAAACGCGAAAAAGCCGGTATATGACCCGTATTCCGGCGATGGTCCAACCACACAGGTTGAGGATGTCACCTTCTTTGCTCTGGCCGACAAAGACATGAACATCATCCTCGATGACATCGACATGGTACCGGATTGGTACGCCGATTTCTTCATCGCAAAGACCGGCAGCACTAAGTGGGAACGTGTTGGCAAGGCAGGCGCGGACGGCAACGGCACCTGCGGTCTGTTTGACCCGAAAACCGAAAAATTTGTCGGCAAGCACGATTTTAACCAGATTTTCTGGTACGATCAGCACTTTATCGGCACACGCAGCAGTGGCACAAAATCTTATCTGCTGGATGGCAAGGGCGGCGAAACCCTGCTGCCCGCAAACGTCAAGGAGTACAGCAGCTGGGCCAAAACCGAAGTAGCTGCCGCAGGAGAGCACGGTCTCACCGAGTCGTTCTCCTATCCCAGGCTGGACATTACCCGCGAAAACTTCACCAAGCTGGCGATGAACCTGTACAACAAGATTTATCCCAACAAGGAGATTCCGGCTCTGGAAACCAAGTTCACCGACTGCAGGGACGACCCGAACGTGAACAATGCCGCCGCACTCGGCATTGTCACCGGCTACGAGGACGGCACCTTCCGTCCGTACAAGACCATCTCCCGTCAGGAGGCTGCCGCCATGCTTGACCGGCTGTATCAGGTACTCGGCGGCAAAACGGACGCGGTTTCCGAAAAGGCCTTCGCCGACGATGCCAAAATCGGCGACTGGGCGCGCGGCAGCGTTTACGCCATGCGCCAGACCGGCATCATGCAGGGCAAGGAGAACAATCAGTTCTGCCCGACGGACAGCTACACCGCAGAGCAGTCCATTGTGACCATCGAGCGTATGTATCAAATCATCAAGTAACCAGCCATATCAAAAAGGACTTCGTTTTAACGAAGTCCTTTTGCTTACTCATAACGTCCCATGAAAATCTCGGTTACGATGCCGTTTTCGATGGTGACACGCAGCAGGTCCACCATCGTTTCGTCCCGTGCGTCCGGCGAGCCGTACAGATCGAGGAACCGTGCTTCGCTGTCTCCGACACGCAGTCCGCGCACGGTTTTGTGCCGCCAGAACAGCCACCGGCGGGTCAGCGGAATTTCATCCGGTGCCTCGGTGATGATAACACGGTTGCGGCTCTTATCCCACCGTATCTGCGGAATGTGGCTGTCCCACAGGTACGAAAACGGCGTGTACAGTACACCATTCCGTTCCACGCCGGAGACAGCGGTCTCGGCACCGTGCAGTGTATAGGTTTTGCCGTCTGTCGTACCGCCAAGGCGCTCTACAACCTCGTAAAGTGGGACATATGGCTCATTTTTGTACAGAACAACCGGATTCTCCAGCGTGATCGGCTCTCCGTTCTGCAGAGCTTCCCTGCTGCCGATTTCCATGCTGAGCGACGTGTTCGTCCGCTCCAGATAGCCGATTCGCCAGACCGCCAGTCCAATCGCAAGCACAAGCGCCAGCAGCGGCAGCCAGTATTTTTTCACAATACGCATGATTTTCCTCCCTGATTACGCCTTCTGCGCCATACGCAGCATTGTGATGATCGACTGCTCGCAAGTATAGCCATTCTTCGGATCGAATCGATTCGCTCCTACGCCCTGCATGATACCGGTTTGCCTCATCGCATAGACAGAATCCTTTGCCCATGCGCCAATACTTCCGTTGTCAGCATAGAGCGTAGGACTGGCTTCGATCTTTCCATACAGCACCGTATAAAGGCGCTGCAGGATAACCGCCGCTTCCTGTCGGGAAAGCTCGCGCGTGGGCTGGAAGGTGCCGTCCTCATAACCGGTGACAATAACGAGAGCTGAGATCTGACTCACTAAGTCTTCATCGCAGTCGGAGAACGGCTGTGCCAGTTCAGGCAGATTGATGTTTGGGTTTACCGTCTGAATGGTTTGCCAAGCCAGCTTGCAGAATTCATCGCGGTGGATATTCAGGCGGTATGGTGTATGATAGGACAGTCGGAGTCCGTCTTTCTCCGCTTGTTCGACTATATTTTCAGCCCAAGTGCTGGGAACATAGCAGTAATTCGCCTGTTCGCGCTCATTTCCGTTGCTGTCCAACAGATACTCGGTCGTACCGTGACAACCAAACCAGCGATCGTTTTCGTGTGATACCTCATCGTAGCGTCTGCTGCTCACCGTTTTGCCGCTGCGGTCGATGAACATATATTTACTGTTGAAATACAGCCGCGGCCACGGTCCGCCGTCCGGCAGATACCAGTCGGACGCACCGACACGGACAGCGGCGAGATCGTTATAAAACAGTTTGCTATCATAAGAGTAATCATACTGACCAACGTTGTAATACTGGTCGATGCCGTCCTGCAGGACGGTAAAATCCGGTCCCAGCAGCGTGTACTGATGGAACGTGTACGGCATTGTGCCGCTATCGGTCCGCACAGTTCTGGTGACCGGGTACTGGCAAAGGACATATCCTTGATCATCGACTGCCAATACATGGCCGGCATGAGGAATGGATATATCGGTCAAACTGCCATTCAAATCGCATAGTTGATAAGTGTCGCTATGCTCTAGCAGCAACTGATCATCTGCGCACTTCCAAATTTGACCATCAAGACCATCAAACAGGGGCGTAACAATCGTTCCGGCGGACAAATCGACCGCGCAGACCCATCGGCTGCTATAGTCACTCGGGGTAAATATCAGCTTCCAGATGTCCTTTTCCTCGATCAGTCGACACGGAAGAACCTCGCAGCTGTCCATTTGCCAACTTTTCCATGCCGTATGTTCCGGATAACTGGTATCCTTTTCCGGTGGGCTTTGTTGAAAATGCGTAATTGCCTGATGCGTAAGCTGCGTTTGCGATGCGGCATCTGCGGCTCTGGCGCCAATCAGCATACAGCCGCACAGCACGAGTGCAGACAGCAAAACCATTCGTTTTTTCATGTTCCCTATCCCCTTGCCAGATGAATTTTAGACCATATATATATATAATCTAACCATTCTGCACTGTCAACTGTGACATGAAAATAAATTTTTTGAGAGAACTTTGTCGCATTTTTCCTCGTCTAACGGTTATAGTAAGCGAAGGATTTCACAGGCAGAAGGTATTTTTGATGAAACGATGGCGTTATTTATGTGCAGCCGCGCTGATCGCGGGCAGCATGGCGGCGGGAGCCGGTGCGGTATCGATACCGAGCACTGCTTTAACACAGTTGCAGCAGCAGTGGCAGGCAGATACTTCCGCAGATTATCTTTCCGCGGACAGCGGCCAATCTCGCATAGCAGCGTATGCGCTCGTGCCGAAAAAAATCTGTACAAAATTTCTGCCGACAGCTTGTACGGTATTGCCGATTTGAAAACCGGAAAAATGATCGTTCCCGCAGAATATACCACAATCGATGTGCTGTCAGACGGCAGATTTCTGCTGACTCGTTATGACAACCAGGCTTCTTCGTTCTATTATGCCGATGCGAGCGGAACGGTCACACCGATTCAGACACCGGTCAAAGGCACCTATTTCGGCATGGCAGGCGATGACTGTTTCTTCATCGGTGTCTATGCGAAACGTCCGCTGACGGCTGCAGCACAGCAGCCTGCCGAGCAGTATGATATTCCGACACTTGTGCTGCTCGACGAAAACATGAAGGTTATCCGCGATGATATCGACGGCGCTTGCGGTGCTGCATCCACGCCGCATTTTACGAATGGCCTGATGCCAATTCAGACCAGCAGTACTCTCTGGATTGGTTCCCGAAAAGGAGCAATCGTCAACGGAACGTACGGTTTGATTGACAAAACCGGCCGGTTTGTCGGCAGGCACGACTTCGACGAGCTCAGCTGGACGGCAAAGGCGGTGAAATCCGGCTTCCGACTAACGCTTCGCGGGAAAGCAGCTGGGCCCAGGCGGAACTGGAAGCCGATCGGGAACATGATATTTTGCTTTCTTTCTATTATCCCAGGCTGAATATCACGCGCGTGGATTTCTGCAGACTGGCGGTC
>ENA-UONQ01002081-UONQ01002081.1-human-gut-metagenome-genome-assembly--contig:-CS26-NODE-2081-length-14766-cov-4.170757_pt1 | contig 14766 bp, 12 predicted proteins | sample MGYA00242460_ERZ724007 | MGnify/ENA metagenome assembly ERZ724007
CATCAAGGTCGCGAAACGCGCAGCCGTCTGCTTTTTGGCAATATCCGCAGGCGATACACGGATGAATATTCACTTTGCAAATGTCAAGTGATTTTACTTGCCAGTCTTTCCCTTTCATTCCGTCGAGAAAAGCTTCAAGCAGCTTCTTTGTGTGTCCGTCTTTATGCGGCGAAGAAAACAAAACGAGTGCATGTTTCATGTACTGGCCTCCGATTCCGTGAAGTGAAAAGCCTTTGCAAAGCTATTTAGCTTCACACAAATGTAAACAGAGCGCTGTGAATTCACGCACAGCGCTCTGTAAAGAATTATCCTTTTACAACGATATTGACGAGCTTGCCCGGAACGTAGATCTCTTTCACGACGTTCTTGCCGTTAATCTCCGCAGCAATGCGGTCTTCCGCCTTTGCAAGTGCAATCGCGTCATCCTTCTGGATGTCGGCTGCAACGGACAATCTTGTACTGACCTTGCCGTTGACCTGCACAACAATTTCAATGACGTCATCTTTGCACTTCGATTCGTCGTACTTCGGCCAAATCTGCTCTGTGACCATGCCCTCGCCGAGCTTCATCTCACTCCAAACCTCTTCTGTTACATGCGGTGCAAACGGGTTGAGGAGCATCGTGAAGACGGAGAGCTCTGCTTTATTGATGGAGCCCTTTTCCGCAATAACGTTCATGAGCGCCATCAAAGCTGCAATGGCGGTGTTGAACTTGAGGTTCTCAATGTCATAAGAAACCTTCTTGATGGCTTTGTGGAAAGAATTTTCCATCTCCGGGCGGATCGCTTCGCCGTCGATGAGGATGGACTGCAGGTTCCAATAACGCTCAATGAAGCGGCGGCAGCCCTTGATGCCGGCGTTGCTCCACGGTGCGGCCTTCTCAAAGTCGCCGATGAACATTTCATAGAGACGGAGCGTATCTGCGCCGAACTCGTTCACAACGTCATCCGGGTTAACAACGTTGCCGCGAGACTTACTCATCTTCTCGCCGTTTTCACCAAGAATCATGCCGTGGCTCGTGCGCTTTGCATACGGTTCTGCGGTCGGGACCTGGCCAATATCGTAGAGGAACTTATGCCAGAAACGGCTGTACAGCAGGTGCAGCGTGGTGTGCTCCATGCCGCCGTTATACCAGTCTACCTGATGCCAGTAGTTGAGCGCTTCCTTGGATGCAAAAGATTCATCGTTGTGCGGATCCATATAGCGCAGGAAGTACCAGGAGGAGCCTGCCCACTGCGGCATGGTGTCCGTTTCGCGCATGGCCTTGCCGCCGCACTTCGGGCACGTGGTGTTGACCCAATCGGTCATCTTGGAGAGCGGAGATTCGCCGTTATCGGTCGGCTCGTAGGAATCAACCTGCGGCAGAACGAGCGGCAGCTCGCTTTCATCGATCGGCACATAGCCGCACTTCTCGCAGTGTACAATCGGAATCGGCTCGCCCCAGTAGCGCTGGCGTGCGAATACCCAGTCACGGAGCTTATAGTTGACCTTACGGTGGCCGATGCCGGTCTCCTCAAGGTAATCTTTGATGCGGACTTTCGCTTCTTCGACGGTCATGCCGTCCAGAATGCCGGAGTTGACCATGATGCCGGTGTCGCAGTCCGTGAACGCTTCTTTCTGCACATTGCCGCCCTTAACGACTTCGATGATTGGCAGGTCAAACTTCTTTGCGAACTCCCAGTCACGGGTATCGTGTGCCGGAACAGCCATGATGGCGCCGGTACCGTAGGAAACGAGAACGTAGTCGGAAATGAAGATCGGAATGGTGGTACCGGTCAGCGGATTGATGGCCTCAACACCCTCCAAACGCACGCCGGTCTTATCTTTCGCGACCTCGGTGCGCTCAAAGTCGGACTTTTTCGCGGCCTCTGCCTGATATGCGCGGACGGCATCCAGATTCTGCAGCTTATCCGCCCACTTTTCAATGAACGGATGCTCCGGGGAAACGACCATGTACGTTGCGCCGTAAAGTGTATCCGGGCGGGTCGTGTAAACAGTCAGCTTATCGCCTGCGGTCGTATTGAAATCGACCTCGGCGCCCTCAGAACGGCCAATCCAGTTTTTCTGCTGGGTCTTAACGCGGTCCGGGTAATCGACAAGATCAAGGTCGTCGATGAGGCGTTGTGCGTAAGCGGTGATCTTCAGCATCCACTGGGATTTGACCTTGTGAATAACTTCACTGCCGCAGCGCTCACAGACGCCGTTGACAACCTCTTCGTTTGCCAGAACGCATTTGCAGGAGGTGCACCAGTTGACGGACATCTCTTTTTTGTAGGCCAAACCGTTCTTAAAGAGCTGGAGGAAAATCCACTGCGTCCACTTGTAGTATTTCGGATCAATGGTGCTGATCTCACGGCTCCAGTCGAAGGAGATGCCGAGAGACTGGATCTGCTGCTTAAAGCGCGCAATATTCTTCTTTGTGATCTCTTCCGGGTGCACGTGGTTCTTGATGGCATAATTCTCTGCCGGTAGGCCGAATGCGTCCCAACCAATCGGATAGAGCACATTGTAGCCCTCCATGCGGCGCTTTCTGGAAACAACGTCAAGCGCGGTGTACGGACGCGGGTGGCCGACATGCAGACCCTGACCGGACGGGTACGGGAACTCGATCAGAGCATAATATTTCGGCTTATCCGAAGTATTGGAAGCATGGAAAACACCGGCTTCTTCCCACTTCTTTTGCCACTTCGGTTCAATTTCACTGGGATTGTACTTGTTCATATTGATTACACTTACCTCTCTGCGCTATATAAAATAACAAAATCAATTCGGTTCAAACGTCATGTTGAGCTTTTCGCCGTCGAGCCACAGGCGATCCAAATCATAAAAACTGCGCGCTTCCGAGGTGAAGATGTGTACGACCACCGTTTCGTAATCGAGCACGACCCAGGAATCGGAGCGATAGCCCTCCACGCGGTCCGGCACAATGCCGAGCTCTTTCAGCTTAAACTCCAGCTCGTCCGCCAGAGCATGCACATGCGTGCTGCCGGTGCCGTTCGCCAGAACGAAATAATCACCGAGCGAGGAAACGTCCGAAATGCGGATCACATTGATCTGATCGGCTTTTTTCGCATCCAAAATGCCCGCTGCGGTTTTTGCAAGCGTCAATGAATCCATGCTTTTAGCCATTCCTTTCTGCGCGCTGCGCGATTTTTATGCTTCCTTCCGCTTAGTTGCCGTGCCGCAAAGCCCACACCGCGTCATTATATGCGTCTATGGTCTCCGGCACGATGGGCGCGCGGTCTTTTGCGAGCTCCGTAATGGTGAACGCGATGCCCTCCACAATGGCTTTGTCGAGGCTTTTATACGCGGCCTTGCGCATATCCTCTACGCCGGGGTAATTGCGGTCTTTGGAGATGAAATCCGCGATAAAAATGACTTTTTCGAGTAACGTCATGTTTTTTCTGCCCGTGGTGTGGTATCGCACGGCGTTGTAAACATCCTCGTCCTCAATGTGCAGAACATGCTTGATATACACCGCGCCGCTGATGGCATGCCAGAACTTTTTAGCGGAAAGTTCAACGTCGCTCATAATTATACCAAAGTCCGCGAGAATTTTCAACTGTTTCTCCGGGGATGTATCCTTCAAAATATCGTGCAAAAGCCCTGCAAGCTCCGCTTTTTCGGTATCGGCACCGTATTTTTTTGCAAGCTTTACCGCTTCTTCCGAAACATTTAAGGAGTGTTCGAAACGTTTTTGCGTGAGCATGGGCTTGATGATATCGATATATTGCTGTTTTTCTTTCTTATTCATGCGTGTAAAGCCTCTTTTTTTGGATGTATTCCGCGACGCCTGCGGGCACAAGACCGCTTATATCTTCGCCCTGCAGACTTTTTTCGCGCACCATCGTCGATGAGACAGGCAAAAACTCGATGTTCTGCACGGTAAAGCGAAGCTGCGGGAACTTTTTCTTCACTTCTTCCCCGTGCGTGACAAGCGTTTGGAAGCTATCCTTGTCACGCGGTGCGGCGCAGATCTCTGCCGCGGCGAAAATGCGCTCCGGGTGATACCACTTTTCGACAGTGCAGAACATGTCTTCCCCCATCAGCAAAAAGAGCTCATCGTCGGGATATTGCGCTTTCAGTTCCGTCATGGTGTCTGCCGTGTAGCTTTTGCCCGTGCGCAGCACTTCAATATCCGAGACTGTGACGGGACATTCGGCGATGTCCGCCGCCGCGAGCCTGCACATTTCAATGCGGTCTGCCCCGCTTGCAAGCTGATGTGTCGCTTTGTGCGGCGGCGTGCCCGTCGGAATCAAAATCACGCGGTCAAGCGACAGACGCTTAATAAATTCCCGCACAAGGTGCACATGCGCCGTGTGGATGGGATTGAACGTGCCGCCGTAAATGCCGATGCGCATGGCTTATGCCTTTTTCGCACGCGGCAGGACGATCTTCGGATCCTTTTCGTTGCGTTTATAAAGCGCAAATTTGGAACCGATGACCTGCACAACTTCGCTTGCCGTCTGCTCTGCGAGCGCTTCTGCGGCTTCACGCGGAGAGACCGGCGCAGTCTCCAACACTTTGCTCTTGATGAGTTCACGTTTAAAAATAGCGTCTGCGGCCTGCTTTACGACATCTCCATCGATGCCGCCCTTGCCAATCATCAAAATGGTGTCTTCATTTACGGCGAGCGAGCGGAGATACGCTCTTTGTTTACTGGTCAGCATAATTTATCCCTCTTTGTCTTTCAGGTAGTTTTCAAGTTTTTCTGCGAAAATACGCAAGGATTTTCCACGGTGGCTCACGGCATCCTTTTCTTCTGCCGTCGCTGCGCCGAACGTCTTGCCCGCGCAGCCTTCTTCGGGGCAGATGAAAATGGGGTCATAACCGAAACCGCTTTCGCCGCGGCATTCCTCTGCGATGCGCCCGTAGCAGTAGCCCTCAGCTTCAAGTACGTCGCCGTTCGGGAATACACAGCAGATGGCACTTGTAAAGTGTGCGCCGCGCTTTTCTTCCGGCACGCCCTTGAGCTTTTCGAGTACCGTTGCCTTACGCTTGCCCGGCTCGGCATACCGTGCGGAATACACGCCCGGCTCGCCGTTTAAATAATCGATCGATAAGCCGGAATCGTCCGCGACGCACGGCAGTCTCGTTTCGTCACACGCGGATTTCGCCTTGATATACGCGTTTTCACGGAACGTGGTGCCGGTCTCTTCCGCCTCGGTCAGCTCGGCCGTCTGCACGGTGATGCCAAGCGGCGCCAAAATGCGGCCGAATTCTTCTATTTTATGCGCATTATGCGTTGCAATGATCATGTTCATGCGTTATCCCTCCAAAATTCCGAAATCACGTGCGGCTTGCTGCCAATGCTCTAAAAGTACGGGGCCGCCCGCTGCAAGCTCTTCTGCGCGCTGCACGCAGAAAAGCGAATAATTTTTGCCGGTGTAAAGCTGTTTTAAAATCGCATACCCCCACACGCCTGCGCGGGTCAGCAGTCCGCTTTCGCGGATTTCCCGCGCTGCGGCGTCAATGTCATACGGCACTTCGAGCAGCGTTTCGTTCCACGTGTTTCCGTCGGAATCGAGCAACGCCATTTTCGCCGTGACAGTTTGCGTACACTGCACGCCGACCGCACCGGGGTTCACGTACAGCGTGCCCATTGTGTGCGCGCTGCACGGCTGATGCGTGTGACCGCTTAAAAGCACGCGCTCGTCGATTTTTAAAAGCCAGCTTTCTATTTTATAGGAGAACGGGCGCAGCGTGTCGCGCGTTTTTTCCGGTGAGCCGTGGCAAATGCGTATGGGACACTTGCCGTTTGGATCAATTGTCTGCATAAACGGCAATGCGGAGATGAACTCGAGATCCTTCGCCGTAAGCCCCTCGTAGGTGTATAGAAGGGAGCCTGTTGTAGTGCCGTTTGCCCAATCGCTGCCGAAGTTGTGGTGGTTCAGCACGTATTCTTCGCGGTTGCCGCGCACGAACCAGCAGGGCATTTCCTGCTTTGCGCGGTATATTAGCTTCATGGTCTCGTGCGGGTTTGCACAGTCCGAAATATAATCGCCGAGGAAAATGTACCCATCCGCTTTTTGCTTTTCCGCTTCCTTCAGGCAAGCTTTCAGCGCATGGTGGTTGCTGTGTACATCGGAAAAAATGGCGAGCCTCATGCTTCCGGTCTCCGCTCGAACAGCGCGCGGGCGAAATCCTCCGCGTCAAACGGCTGCAGATCGTCCACCTGCTCGCCGACGCCGATGAATTTCACCGGCAAACCGAGATCCCGGTGGATTGCCAACACAACGCCGCCCTTTGCGGTGCCGTCGAGCTTTGTGAGCACGATACCCGTGAGTCCTGCGGCTTCTTTGAATTCACGCGCCTGATTGACGGCGTTCTGCCCCGTTGTGGCATCGAGCACAAGCAAAACTTCTTTGCTGCAGCCCGGCAGACCCTTATCGATGATGCGCGAGATTTTGGAAAGCTCGTCCATCAGGTTTTTCTTATTGTGCAGGCGTCCGGCCGTATCACAGATGACTACATCGGCGTGACGTGCCTTTGCCGCGGAGATTGTATCGTACACGACGGCGGCGGGGTCTGCGCCCTCTGCATGCTTGATGATCGGCACGTCTGCGCGCTCTGCCCAGACTTCAAGCTGCTCAATGGCCGCCGCGCGGAACGTATCCGCCGCGCCCAAAATTACCGATTTGCCCTCTTTTTTAAGGCGGGAAGCCAGCTTGCCGATGGTCGTCGTTTTGCCGACGCCGTTCACGCCGATGACAAGGATGACGGATGGCTGCGTATCGAGATGCAACTCGTTGTCGCCGCTGACCATCTCCGTGACGACCTCCTGCAAAAGCGTCATAATCTCGTTCGGGTCTGTGATGCCGCGCTCTTTCACGCGTGCGCGGAGCGTATCGCAGATTTCGGTCGCGGTGTTCATGCCGACGTCCGCCATGACAAGCAGCTCCTCAAGCTCCTCAAACAGCTCCTCATCGATCTTTGTGAACGCGTGGAGCATGCTGTTAATCTGCCCGGTGATGCTGTCTCTTGTTTTTTTCAGTCCAGCTTTGATCTTATCAAAAAAGCCCATTCAGGCACCTCTTTTCCGAATTTATGTTGTTATACCCATTTTTTCCTGCGCTTCGTGTGCGTGCAGTGCCAAGAGTTTCGAAATGCCCTGGTCCTGCATCGTCACGCCGTAAAGCATATCAGCTTCTTCCATCGTGCCGCGGCGGTGCGTGATGACGATGAACTGTGTCTTTTGGTTCATGCGGCGCAGGTAATTTGCAAAGCGCACGACATTTACGTCATCCAGCGCAGCTTCAATCTCGTCGAGCATACAGAACGACGGTGGATTCACGCGCATGATCGCAAAGTAAAGCGAAATTGCCACAAGCGCCTTTTCGCCGCCGGAAAGCAGCTCGATGTGCGAGACGATCTTGCCCGGCGGATGCACGCGGATATCAATGCCGGAATGCAGTACATCGCCGCTGTCCGTAAAGCAAAGCTCTGCCGATCCGCCGCCGAACAACTCCTGAAAAATCCGGCTGAAATTCTGATTGATGACGGAAAAGCGCTCTGCAAACTGCGTCTGCATCTGCTTTGTCAAGTTGTCGATGAGCTTTAACAGCTCGGCGCGGGAGCGCTGCACGTCGTCCGTTTGCGTTTTGAGAAAATTGTAGCGCTCCGAAACCTCTTTGTATTCCACAACAGCCGCCACGTTGACGGAGCCGAGCGCTTTGATGCTGTTTTTGAGTTCGGACAACCGCCTTTGCGCCGTGGGCACATCTTCAATCGTGATGTTCATTTCCTCGGCTTCGCGGCGGGTGAGTTCGTATTCTTCCCACAGCTTTTTAAGGATAGCGTCGTATTCACCGCTCTGGTTTTCACGGCGTTCGCGCAGACGAGCAAGTTCAAGGCCAATCGTCTCGCGGCGCGAGGAAGCTTCGCGTTCCTTTTGGCGCAACTCGCTCGTCTGTTGCTCGAGTACCGTGCGTTTTGCGGCGATGGCGCTGACCGTTTGCCGTTTTTCCTTTGCGGTCTCACGCAGATTAGCAGATTCAATTTTTCGGTTTTCAATATCCGCTTCACGCGCTTTGATCTTCTCGAAGCTTTCCGCAAGTTCTTGATTTAAACTTTCTATACGTGCAGCGCGTTCGGATTGCTGTGCTTTCAGCGTTTGCACAGCAGTTTCAAGCGATTCTTTATCTTTTTCGATGGCGAGCCCCGCAAAACGGATCTCCTGCAAATGCTGCAAGGTCGCATCACAACGATGCATTGCGTCCTCGCGGTCGCCGACCATGGATTCCATTTTGCTTCTGGCTGCCTGAATTTTGTCTTCTGTTTCTTCCGTTTTCTGCTGGGCGCTGTCTGCGGTCTGCACAAAACCGCTCAGACGCTTTGCGGCACTTTCTTTTTCGTCGCGCAGAGAAGCAAGGTTCGCGGTTTCCGTCTCCACGTCGCGTGCGGCACGGGCCGCTTCCGTTTTGAAGCGGATCTCATCTTCCCTGTGCTGCGCCAGCACGGCCTTGGCGTTTTCAAGCTCCGCCATGGCCTGCAGCACTTCCTGCTGTGTAGCCTTGTGGCGCTCCAGTGTTTCATTTGCAGCCTGCGCCAGCATTTGTGCGTCTGCGCGAATGCGTGCAATCTCCGCCGAGCGGCTCAAAAGGCCGGAGTTTCGCGCCGCGGAACCGCCGGTGAACGAACCGCCCGCATTGACAATCTGCCCGTCCAAGCTGACGACACGGTAGCGGAACCGAATACGCCGTGCAATCTCCGCCGCGCGGTCAAGGTCTTCTGCAACAATAGTGCGGCCGAGCAGAGAATCGCGGATGCCGGCGTACTGCTCATCACAGTGGCAGAGTGTTGAAGCCACGCCCACAAAACCTGGCATATTCTGCACATCGCGCGCATCGATAACCGTACCGCGCACCGTGGTCAGCGGCAGAAATGTCGCACGGCCGGAATCGCGCTGTTTCAATAAGCGAATAGCCGCTTTCGCCGCATCTTCGGAATCAACGACGACATTCTGCATGGCGGCACCAAGCGCGGTCTCCAGCGCCACGGCGTATTCGCGCGGGACTTTTAAAAGCCGTGTAACAGGTCCGTGGATACCACGCAGATTGCCGCGCGTGCTCTCGCGCATGACGGTTTTAACGCTCTGCGTGAAGCCTTCAAGATTGCGTTCAAGGTCTTCCAACAGTCCAGCGCGGCGCTCTTTTTCTTTGGCGTCGAGCATCTGGCGGTCGGCTTCGGCTTTCACGGCTTCGGCGCGTTTTCTGCGCTGTTGCACACGCATTTCATGCCCCTGCACAGTGTTTTCAGCGTTTTGAATGTACTCCGCCGTATCGTGCAGCATGGCGTCAAGCTCCTCGCACTCCGTGTGAAGCGCTGCAAGGCGTTCTTCGCTTTCGGTGATTGCAGCATCCACTGTTTCGGCGCGGGCGCGAATCTCCTGCATGGAGGATTCCGCCGAGGACTGCTGCACGCGCATTTCGGAAAGTGCGGCGTTCAGTGCCACAAGCTCAGCCGAAACGGCGTCGATCTCACGCGTGGTGCTGTCCGTGCCGGCACGCAGCTCCTCGAGTTGTGCGGTAAAGGCAACGAAATCGGCATGGTTCTGCGCAGCTTCCGCTTCCTTTGCTTTTACCGCCTGTTCTTTTTCTTGAATATCCGCTTCAAGCGTTTGTCCGATCAGCGCGGCGCTTTCAATCTCGCCATTTAATCTGCGGATGGTCTGCTGCTCGTGCAGAATATCATTTTCAAGCACCGAAACTTCTCCCTCTTTACGGGTGGCGAGTTCATCGGCTTCGGAAGCCTTCAAACGTGCTTCTTCCATCTGTGCGGTGCAGCCGTTCGTTTCCGTGAAATTCTGCTCGATTTGCGCGGAAAGCACATTGAGCTCACTTTCGACTTCCTCGTAGCTGTTCTGCGCGGAGGCAATCTTTTCCTCCACCTCGCGCACGATCTTGCCGGAGCGCTCCAGCGTTTCAAGCCACAAACCGATCTCCAGTTCCTTTTTCTCGCTGTCGAGTGCAATAAACTTTTCGGCTTTCTCTGCCTGCTCGCGTAAAGGGACCACGCGTTCTTCGAGTTCGTTTAAAATATCGTGCAGGCGAATGAGGTTTTCTTCGGCTTTTTCCAAGCGGCGTTCGGCTTCCTCTTTGCGGTAGCGAAAGCGCGAAATGCCGGCGGCTTCTTCAAAAATCTCGCGGCGGTCTTCGCTTTTTGCGGAGACGATGCTATCGATCTTGCCCTGCCCGATGATGGAATAGCCGTCGCGGCCGAGGCCGGTATCCATGAACAGCTCATGCACGTCGCGCAGACGTACGAGCGTTTTGTTAATGCGGTATTCACTTTCGCCGGAGCGGTAAAAACGACGCGTAACGGAAACGGTGTCGCCGTCGTAATTCAACTCGCGGTCGGTGTTATCCATGGTGACGGTCACTTCGCAAAAGCCCTGCGCTTTGCGCTGCGGCGTGCCGCTGAAAATGATGTCCTCCATTTTGGAGCAGCGCAGTGCGCGGGTAGACTGCTCGCCGAGTACCCAACGCATGGCATCGCTGATGTTGCTCTTGCCGCTGCCGTTTGGACCGACGACCGCCGTGATGCCGTTTTCAAATTTTAAAGTCGTTTTATCGGGAAAGGTTTTGAAGCCCTGCAGCTCCAGAGATTTTAAAAGCATCTGTTTACCTGCCTATCGTAGCCTGTATGTGCCGCCGGAAAGCGAAGCATCCGGGCGGATGTGCACGGTGTAGCCGTGCTTAGAGAAATGCTGCAAATTTTCTTTTTTCTGTCCGAGCGCAATGGAAAGCATGCGCGGGTCAACATCGATCGTAACTTCCGAATCGTTTCGGGCTTGAAGCGCTTTAAGGACGTTTTCGCGGAAGATCGCGCTGCGGCACAGCTCCATAAAAGCGGGGTGAAACGGTCCCGCGACACGGTTTTCCAGTTCTTCGCTGGCGTGCAGCCCCACACGGATGAGCTTTACACCGCGCTGCTCAATCATCGGGATGAGCTTTGCACAGAGTGAAACGGCATCCTCTAAGGTCTGCGGCGTGTATTTTCCTGCGCGGTACAAATCGCACAGTGGTGTGTTTTCTAAGACGATCGTAGGGTAAATGCGCATGGTGTCCGGCTTTAGAGCCAACAGCCTTTCGACAGTCTTCATCGCCTTTGCGTCACTGTCGCCGGGCAGCCCGGTCATCATCTGCAAGCCGAGCTCAAAGCCGTATGCGCGAATTAACCGCGCAGCGTTTTCCACATCCTTTGCGGTATGCCCCCGACGATTGAGCAGCAACACTTCGCCATCCATCGACTGCGCACCGAGCTCGATTGCCGTTACGCCGTATTGCTTTAATACGGTCAGACGTTCATCATCAATGGCATCCGGCCGCGTAGAGCAGCGGATACCGGCAAAGCCGTATGTTTCGCATGCTGCGTGCGCTGTTTTTAAAAGCGCCAAACGGTAATCGGGGTCGATTGCCGTGAAGCTGCCGCCGAAAAATGCGATCTCGGCGTTCTGCACGTGCTCCCCCATTTGTTTTGCTGCGCTTTGCAGCAGCGCCGCCACTTCTTCAGGCTGCGGCTGATGATTTTCACCCGTGATGCGGTTCTGATTACAGAAGCTGCATTGCTGCGGGCAGCCGTTGTGCGGAATAAAAATTGAGATATTCGCGTGCTTAATAGCCCATCAGCTCCAGTGCTTCGCGTGCCGCCTGCTGTTCGGCTTCCTTCTTGCTGCGTCCGCCGCCCTTGCCGATGACATTGCTGTTGAGGTGCACCTCTACGGTGAAGTGCTTGTCATGGTCGGGGCCGTGCTCGCCGGTAAGAACGTATTCGAGCCGTTCACCGGGGTTCTGCTGAATGATCTCCTGCAGCATCGTCTTGTGGTCTTTAAACGGGCGTTCGCCCGCAGACTGCGCCGCCGGTTCAATGTAGTGCAGTACAAAGCGCTTGGCTTCCTCCAAGCTACCGGAATCGAGATAGATCGCCGCCGTAATGGATTCGAACACGTCCGCTAAGATGCTTGGGCGTTCTCTGCCGCCGCTGTGTTGCTCGCCATGGCTGAGACGCAGCAACTCGCCTGCGCCGAAGCTGCGTGTAAACCCGCAAAGCGATTTTTCGCATACGAGCGCCGCACGCTTCTTTGTCAGCTTGCCTTCGGGAATATCCGGGAACGCTTTGCACAGATATTCCGCCGTGACAAACCCCAAAATGGAATCGCCGAGGAATTCCAGTCGCTCATAGCTCTGGTCGCCGCCGCGGCTCTCGTTTGCGTAGGAGGAGTGCGTCAGCGCTGTGATGAGCAGGTTGCGGTTCTTAAATTTATATCCGATCTTTTTTTCAAATTCATCCAATGATCTCATAGTTATACCTTTGCTGTCTTGTTATTCGTTCGTGTTTTCCGTTTTCTCGTTTTGCAGGGCTGCGGTGATCTCACTTATAATACCGGACTCGGCGTACTTCACCGTAAGCGCAATGGCGTTTTTCAGCGTGGAAGCCTTGGCGCTGCCATGTACCTTAAAGACCGGCTTCGAGCACCCGAGGATCGGCGCACCGCCGTATTCGTTATAATCAAGCTCTTTTTTCATGGCTTTCATGTCGTTTAAAACCATTGCCGCCGCAAGCTTATTTTTTAGGCTCTTTTTGAAAACGGCCTTGAATTTATTCATCAGCGCCATGGCGACGCCTTCATACATCTTAAGAAGGATATTGCCCGTAAAACCGTCGCACACCACAACATCTGCCGCATCAAACGGAATGTCTCTGGCTTCAATGTTGCCGATGAAATGGACGTCTTTGTTTTCGCTCAGCAGTGCAAACGCCGCGTGCTGCAGTTCGCCGCCCTTGTGCGGCTCCGTGCCGACATTTGCAAGGCCGATGCGCGGCTTTTGAACACCCATGACCTTCTGCATATACACGGAGCCCATCATGCCGAACTGCTCCAGCATTTCGGGGCGGCATTCGTTGTTTGCGCCGCCGTCTGCCAACATGAAAAAGCCCTCGGATTTCGGCATGAGCGGTGCAAATGCCACGCGCTTGACGCCTTTGATGCGCTTGACGAGCAATGTGGCGCCAACGACGAGTGCGCCGCTGTTGCCGGCGGACGCAAACGCATCGCCCTTGCCCTCTGCCAAAGCGCGCAGGCCAACCGCCATAGAGCTTTGCTTTTTGGCGCGCGTGATCGCTGTGGGCTCATCCTCCATCGTGATGACATCCGGGCAGTCGATGATCTCAAAATTGGAAACGTTAACGTTCAGCTTTTCCGCCGCTGCTCTGATCTTCTTTTCGTCGCCGGTTAAAACGATCTGCACATGGAGTTCATCTGCCGCCAGACGGCAGCCTTTTATAATTTCGTCCGGGGCGTTGTCGCCGCCGAATGCGTCGATTATGATCCGCATGTTTTTCCCTCACTTTAATATTCAGCTTCCGGCAAAAGCCGGTTTTGTTCGGGCATTTCGGTTTATCAAACACGGATTTTCCGCCGATAAACCGCTTTAGACTATAATTCACTCTATTATAGCAAAAAAACAACGCAATTTCAATACCGCGCTCCCCATAAGTTGCACAAAACAAAAAACGTGCGCCAGGCTTTCCCGGTACACGTCTTTTGCCGATTTGGAGGAAAAATTTTGAGTTTTGATTTTTAGAATTTATCCGGCAGGCGGATCTCGCGGCGCACGGTTGTGCCGTCGATCTCGTTAAACCGCACGGCTTCGTTCTTTACGGCCATTGCGGCGGCGATGCCCGCGGCCTCACCCATGGAGCGGCAGGTGGGTTGGATGCGTGCGGCGGACTGCGCACGGAAATCCATACCCGCGCAGCGCCCGGCTGTAAGCACGTTATCGAGCGTTTTCGGGATCATCACCCGGAATGGGACTTCCCAATACTGTTCATCGGCCGGTACGTCATGCTGATATTTGAGTCCCAGCGAAACATCGTCCATGCCGTGCACATCGATGGGATAATGGCTCGCAGCAATGCCGTCCGGGAATTTCCTGTACGTCAGCACATCTTCAATCGTCAGCATGTATTCTGCTTCGATGCGGCGGGATTCACGAAAGCCGACGAGCTGCGCGATGCTTGTGATATACGCATTCTCAAAGCCCGGAATATAGTCGCGTAGGAATTTGCGCAGGCGCATAATGGCTTTTTTGCCCTCAAGCTGCTTTTGCGTCATAAATTCCGCATCCACAACGTTTTCTTTCGTCGTCAGCTCCGGGCAGTTGAAGTTCATGCCGTCCGGGCGGCCGGGAATACCGAATGCCTGAAAATAGCACGCGTCCTGCTCGGTCAGCACGCCGTTTTCATACGCCTTGCGGATAATGTCTTTCATACCGGGCGTGTTCATAGCAAAGTATTTATATTGGTCGTTGCCAAGGCTGCGCATGTACGTGTGGAAACGTTCAAAGTCAATACCCGCCATGTCAAAGCGCAGGGAGACCGGCTGATTCACACGGTTGTGGTTGCCGGACTGATACGACGCACCGACGAGCTTGATGAGGTCAGCGTCACCGGTGCAGTCAATGAAGCACTTCGCTTTGTATGCCACAAGACCGTTCTTATTGTTGACAATCACGTGTGTTATTGTGCGATCTTCGAGCACGGCATCCACGAGCGTGGTGTAATACAGAATATCGCAGTTACTGTCTGCCGCCATGTCTTCTAACGTGATTTGCACCATAACGGGGTCAAAAGAGTTGGCATCTTCCTCTGTCCCGCCGACGGCGCGCAGGCGCTCTACAAGCTCTGCACTCAGCGGGCAGTGGCCATCATAATTTTTGATGTGCAGCGACATCAGCGGCAGCACAAGACCGGTGGTAGCTGAGCC
>ENA-UONQ01002083-UONQ01002083.1-human-gut-metagenome-genome-assembly--contig:-CS26-NODE-2083-length-14756-cov-5.196585_pt1 | contig 14756 bp, 7 predicted proteins | sample MGYA00242460_ERZ724007 | MGnify/ENA metagenome assembly ERZ724007
TACCCCTCAAGATTGAGGGGCAGGGGAGTTGAGATGCCGTAGGCATTTTTTTATTGTGCAAAAACGCGAAAAACAATCATTGGCACGTAAGGAAAACGTAAGAAAAGCATAACAAAATACTAATAAAACGAAAGAAAACGTAATATAAACTGTTTATTTTGCTGGGGAATGGTGATATAATACCTTTTGTAGTTGTTGCAAAGATTCATTTTGCAGGGAAAGGAGAAGACATGAAGTTGAGACAGCAGAAACTATGTAAAATGTCAAGGGGGAGGGTGCGGCGTAAGGTTGCGTCAGCACTGGTATTGGCAATGAGTGCTACAACTGTATTTCCGGCGTTTGCAGGTCCGCCGCCGGAAGGATCTGACCGGTATTCCTGGTATATTCCCAGTGAAGACGGAGGTCTGTGGCAGGATGAGGAGGACGAGGACAGAGAGAGGATTGCAACTGCTTCGGACGCAGAGTATGCAACCTGGTCAAATGCAGTTTTGACAGCGATGGAGTCCTTTAACAGTCAAGTAGAATTTGTAGATTCAGAAGGAAAGGTGCTGGAGGGGAACACACCGGACGAGCTTTGTGTTCCGCAGAACGAGGAGAATTTCCCGTATCTGAGCCAGCAGTCAGGACGTACCAGAGAAGATTATGGCTTTTCTGATACTTATGAGGAGCATGAATATTTCCTGAAAGGCAGCGCAAATATTTATGACATCAAGGATGGAAAGCTGGCAACGGCCAGCAATGCAGCAAAGGCAACTTCCAGCAACGCCCAGGAGGAATACGTTGATCGAATCATCGTATTTAAACCGAAGGATGCGGCAGATTTCAGCGGCGTGGTATATGTAGATATTCTCAATGCCAGCAGCAAGACCGATATTGCCAGCCTGTGGCGCCAGAGCTACGATTACATCATGGAAAAGGGCGCTGCTTATGTAGGCGTTACCTCCAAGGATGTTACCGTAAAATCTTTAAAGACCTTTAATCAGGATCGGTATTCTGCCCTGAAATGGGGAGATGACAATGGTATATTCTGGGATATTTTAGGTCAGGTTGGTGTTTTGCTGAAGCAGGAAAACAGTCCGATTCTTTATGGAGAGGACTACAGCGGTGACGTAAACTCTTATCTGTTCGGTTCTTCCCAGTCCGGCTGGTATGTCAATACCTTTGCCAATAATTTTGGCCTGGCAAACTTTGTAGCAGAGGATGCAGCGGATTTGGAAACCTACGAGGATTATGAGGACTGTGTAGGCAGCGCCGATCATATTTTTGACGGATATCTGAACTTTGTAGGCGGTATGATGGATACCTCTATTGCAAAGAAGCAGAGCTCAAAGACGAGAATGTTTACTCCGGTTAAGGCTACGGATGTTCCGTTTATCCTGATGGTAGGTGAAAATGACTACAATCCGGGGCCGGTTCGTCATGACAGCGATACACCGAATAATATGTACCGTCATTATGTAGTGGCAGGCGGTCCTCACTCAGATATTATTTTCCCGGCAGATCCGACAGATGAGCTGCAGATGCAGACGGGACGGGATACCAGAGAGTATGTGGATTTTAAGGGCGATCATACGGTAACAGATTTCAATATTACAGTATTTATCAATGCCGCTCTGGAAAATCTGGATAACTGGGTTCAGAATGGAGAACCGGCGCCGGCAGGTCCGTATAAGGATGAAATAGAAGGTGCTATGCAGGGCATGGCATTTGTACCGGAGCGGGATGAATTTGGAAATATGTCATCCGGAATTATTTCTCCGCAGATTTCTGTACCGGTTGCCTCCTATTACGGCGGCGCCAACGGCGCTTTCAGTGATAAGAGCGGATCCATGATTTATCTGGATCAGGAGCAGGTAGAAAGCCTTTACGGAGACAGAGATACATACCTGGATCTGTATGCAGAGGATCTGGATACTATGATTGAGCATGGCTGGATTCTGGAATCTGAAAGAGAAAAAATGATGGCTCTTGCAGAAAACGAGCCGTTCTTCGGTGAGACCGGGCGTGATTCTGAAGCGGTTGAAGCTTCTATGGGACGCGAAATCAAGCTGGAAACTGTGAATCAGAAGGAAGGCAGGGCCGGTGATGTGACATACACCGAGACCGAATATCTGGCAAGTGGTGAGGCAAATGTTTATACTCCCATGACAGAGAATACGGTTGTACGGATGCGTCACACTCTGACTCCTTATAAGAATTATGTGAGAGTTGCAGTTCCGGAAAACTTCAATGGAAAAGTTGTCCTGGATCCGATTCTGGAAAAGGAAGGAGAAAAGGATATACAGTCTCTTATGAAGGAAGGCAAGGCATATGTAGGTGTTGCCGCTTCCCTGGAGGCTGCTGAAAAACGCGGCGGAGACTGGAGAAAAGTTGTGAATGCGAAGGACAAGAAGGATGAGTTCGGTCTGGTATGGGATATTATCAGCCAGGCAGCTTCTTCGATTGGAAGTGAAAATGGACTTCTTGGCCGGCAGGGTACAGAAATTGAACTGGGTCTTGACAGTGATGATAAGAATCTTGTCTATACCTATCAGAAGTATTTTGAAGCATACGAAAATTATCAGGTAACAGCGTATGCTGACGCAGAAGGCGGAAAGGAGCTGGCAATGCATGGAGAAAAGGTAGATCCGTCCGCATACGGTCTCTGGTCCAGCACCTATCAGGAAAAAGCAAACGGAACCGGTGAGCCGGTGATCGGAGCAGCTGCGAAAAATATTCTGGAAGCAGATGGAAAGTACTTTAAGGATTCCAATGGAAACGGAAAGCTGGATGTGTACGAAGACTGGCGGGAGGATGCAGAAACACGAGCAGAAGACCTGGTCAGCCGGATGACAGTAGATGACAAGATTGGTATGATGTTTAACAATTCCAGAGGCATGGGAATCAATTCCTCTGTAAAGGATAAGACAGGACTTCTGGATGAGACAGAAAAGATCAATGATACCAGTATCTTTGGAACAACCTCAACACTGGGAACCATTGATACCATTGAAAAGCTGGGACTGCGCCACTTTATCCTGCGCCAGAATCCGGAACCGGAGGATATGGCAAACTGGATCAACCAGATGAACTATGTGGCAGAGGGAACTTCCCTTGGTATTCCGGTACTGGTAACTTCCAACTCCAGAAATGAAAACGGTGATATGACCTTTGGTATGAATGACGCATCCGGCGTATTCTCTACCTGGCCCGGAACCATGGGTCTGGCAGCAGCGGCCAAGGGCGATATTGCAGCAGGAGGAGATGCATCTCTGATTTCCAGATTTGCAGAAATTGCAAGAAGTGAGTGGGATGCCAGCGGACTGAAAAAGGGATATATGTACATGGTAGATACCATGACGGATCCCAGATGGCAGAGAACCTATGGTACCTTTGGAGAGGATCCGGCGTTTATTGCTGATGCAGCAGAGCGTCTGGTAGTTGGCTTCCAGGGAAGCAGTGAAGGCGTACAGACAGATGGTATTGCTCTGACGATTAAACATTTCCCGGGCGGCGGCGCAAGAGAAAACGGATTTGATCCTCACTATAAACAGGGTCAGTGGAACGTATATCAGACAGAAGACAGCCTTCAGAGATATCACCTGCCCGGATTTAAGGCAGCGGTTGACAACAATGTATCTTCAATCATGCCGTACTACGCAAAACCGGCTCCGGAAAAGAGCGAGCCGCAGTATGACAATAACGGCAAGGAACTGAACATGCAGCAGGTTGGATTTGCATTCAATAAAGAATTTATCCAGGGCTTACTGCGTGATCAGATGGGACATGACGGATATGTGAACAGTGACAGCGGCATCATCGGAAATATGGACTGGGGTGTAGAGGATCTGGATGTACCGGAGAAGTGCGGTTATGCAGTGAATGCAGGAACAGACATTATCGGTGATACCAATGACGTATGGTCCATGAAGGAAGCCTACGAGCGTTCTGAGGACGGAAGTAAGAGCGATTATTATGATACTCATGAGATTGCCTACGGATTTACAAGAGAAGAAGTAACAGTAAGCAATGAGGATCTGGATCTGGCCAACAAACGTCTTCTGAAAGAGATGTTTGAACTGGGACTGTTCGAGAATCCTTACCGGGATCCGGACAACGCCAAAGCAGTTGTTGACAATCCGGAAAACTGGGATGAGGCTTATGAGGCACATCAGAAATCAGTTGTTCTGTTAAAGAACAAGGATCAGGTTCTTCCGTTGACTGAGGACAAGCTGGAAGGAAAGAAAGTATATGTAGAGTATTTCTCTCAGAAAGAGAATCCGGCTCAGACGGAGGCTCTGAGAAAGAATCTGACAGAAAAGTACGGCATTCAGGTAACTGAGGATTATAATCAGGCTGATTATGCAATCCTGTTTGTAAATCCGAAGTCCGGAAATTATTTCTCTGCAACAGCAGGATATCTGGAGCTGGATATCTGTGACGGAAAGATTGTTCATGATGTAGATGAGCTGGGACGTCCGGCAGCATCCACTCATGCGGAAACCACTCTGCAGAATGCAGGCAAGATTAAAGAAATTGCAGATGCAGTTCACGGCAATGGCGGTAAGGTAATCTCCAATGTAAACTTTACGCTGGCATGGATGTTAGGAAATGTAGAGCCTTATGCAGATGCACTTCTGGCCGGCTTTGATACCTATGCAGATGCTACAATGGATGTAATTGTAGGCGATTACAATCCGACCGGTAAGATGCCGATCACTCTTCCCAAGAATGATGAGGTTATCGCAGTGAACGCAGACGGCGTATGTATTTCCCCGAACGATGTTCCCGGATATCTGAAGGATCAGTATATGCCTGAGGAAATGAAGGACAGAAACGGAAAGGCTTATGCATACCGCGACAGTGAAAATAATTATTACGAACTGAATTACGGCCTCAGTTATGAGGAAAATGAAAAGCCGCACAAACCCAGCCGTCCCAACAGCAGCAACGCTGGCGGCGGAGGAAGTGCAGCGCCTGCCGGAAACAGCGGAGCAGTGACCGGAACCTGGAGTGTGAGAGAGGATGGTCAGTGGACCTTTAAGACCTCCGGTGGTGTGACACCGGCTTCCTGCTGGCAGTACATTAACTGGAACGGCACCAACAACTGGTATTATTTCAATGCAGACGGCTCTATGGCAGTTGGCTGGATTTCTCTGGATGGACAGTGGTATTATCTCCATGCAGAAAGTGACGGCACTCGCGGCCATATGTACACCGGATGGCATCAGATTGATGGAAAGTGGTACTATTTCCATAATGTATCAGACGGAACAAGAGGACGGATGCTGACAGATACCACGACACCTGACGGCTTTAAGGTAGGTCCTGATGGCGTATGGATTCCGTAAACAACAGAAGCTGTAATTGACAAACAAGAAAAAGGATGCAGCAAATCAAAAAGCAGCCCGGTCATCGAAGAAAGATGACCGGGCTGCTTTTCAATATGACAGAAGAGAAGATTAAACTTTCTGATATTTGGCAACATAAACCGGGAAAGCATCGTTGCCCTTTAATTCTTTGTATTCGGTAACAGTAACATTCTTGTCTGTGATAACGTATTCCAGACTTGCACCTGCTTCTACTGAGGTACCCTGCATCAGTACACAGTTGCGAACCTTGGCGCCCTTTGCAATCTTGACACCACGGAAGAGGATACTGTTTTCTACATCGCCTTCAATCACGCAGCCGTCAGCAGCCATAATATTCTTGGCTCTGGAGCCGTTGATATAGCGTGTCGGGTTGTCGTCGCGGATCTTGGTGTAGATGGGATCTCCGCTGTAGAACAGAGCATCTACATTCTTGTCATCCAGCATCTTCATGTTCTCTTCAAAGTAGCTCTTCATATCAGAGATACGGGCTACATAGCCGTCAAAACGGAAAGCCTGAACATTCAGAGTCTTTAAGTTGGAAGCCAAAACATCACGTTCAAAATAGATCTGTCCCAGAACGTAAGCCTTGCCAACCAGATCAATGAGAAGCTGACGATCAATAATATAAATGTTCATGGAAAGATTCTGAACGCCGGTTTCCTTGGAATTGATCTGAATCTCAGATACACGTCCCTCATCCAGAGACAGGGTATAATACATATCCTTGCTGGTGTGAGGTGCATCCAGGATGCTGTCAGGAAGAGGTTGCTCTGTATAGGCAACCGTTACATCAGCGCCGCTTGCCATATGAGCCTCGATCATGGCCTTGAAATCAAAGTTGACAGCCAGATTGGTGTCAGCCATGATAACATATTTTTCTTTCTGTTCTTTTAAGAAGTCCAGAATGCTGGCAAGAGCCTCAATACGGCCATTGTAAACAGAAACAGTTTTTTCTGCATAAGGCGGAACCATATTCAGACCGCCGTTTTTACGAGTCAGATCCCACTCACGTCCGGAACCAAGATGATCCATCAGAGAGTGATAGTTTTTGCGGACAATGACAGAAACGTTGTCGATTCCGCAGTTTACCATACTGGAGAGAATAAAATCTACCAGGCGGTAACGGCTGGCGAAAGGAATGGAAGCCATCAGGCGTTCTACAACCAGCTCGGGTACAAGAGAATCATAACTGTTTGGAAAAAGGATGCCCAGGGCATTTGCATTGGAATTTACCATTGTTCTTCACCGCCTTTTACATTATTATTGATCATTGCATTGGGGCCGATTTTAGCGCCTGCACCGATTTCAACACCGGAGCCGACTGTAGCAACGCCCTTTTCTCCGTCAGCAGGCATAGCGCCTACAACGGCATTTTCACCAATCATAACGTTTTCAGCAATGATGCAGTGTTTTACAACTGCGCCTGCCTTAATGGTTGTTCCGCTCATAATCACAGCGTCTTCTACCACAGCGCCTTCCTCGACTCTGACACCGGAGGAAAGGATGGAGTGTTTGACATTTCCGTCAATGCGGCAGCCGTCTGTGATTAAGGAATTCTCTACTACAGCGTCAGCGCTGATCTTGTGTCCGGTCATACCGCTGTTGCGGCTGTAGATCTTCCAGTCGGTGTCAAACAGGTTGATACCGCTGTGCTCCGGATCCAGCACTTCCATATTGGCTTCCCAAAGAGAGGGGATAGTTCCCACATCCTTCCAGTAGCCGTCAAAATGGTAGGCGTACATATTGCGTCCGTCTTTTAACAGATTGGGAATGATGTTGTTTCCAAAGTCATTTTCAGAGTTCGGATCAGCTTCATCCTCAATCAGGTACTTTCTCAGAATATCCCAGTTGAAAATGTAAATACCCATAGAGGCCAGGTTGGACTTGGGATTCTTGGGTTTTTCCTGGAATTCAGTAATCTTGTCATTCTCGTCAGCAACCATCAGGCCGAAGCGGGATGCCTCCTCCCACGGAACCTCCATAACAGCAACGGAGAACTCTGCGTTTTTCTCTTTGTGGAAGCGGAGAAAATCACTGTAGTCCTGTTTGCAGATCTGGTCGCCGGAAAGAATAATGACATATTCCGGATTGTACCGCTCAATGAAAGAAATGTTCTGATAAATTGCGTTTGCAGTACCTTTATACCAGTCAGAGCCGGATGCCTTCTGATAAGGCGGAAGTACATGAACACCGCCGTAAAGACGATCCAGATCCCAGGGCTGTCCATTTCCAATATATTCGTTTAATACGAGCGGCTGATACTGGGTCAGAATACCTACGGTATCAATGCCGGAATTCACACAGTTTGAAAGTGGAAAGTCAATAATGCGGTATTTGCCGCCAAAAGGAACTGCAGGTTTTGCAAGCTTCTGGGTCAGGGCATATAATCGGGAACCCTGGCCGCCGGCAAGAAGCATAGCAATCATTTCTTTTGCCATAATAAAAAATCCCCCTATTAATATTTAAAACTCATGTATAAATTGTAACATAAAAGAGGGAAGATCGACAGTCTTTTTGTAAAAAAACTTTTATAAAAAACCAGATGGTTTTTCTCTGTTTTGACTAATTTTTGGAAAATCGAGGTAAAAAACATAGAAAATATAGGAAAGATGGTAAAAAAAGGGAGGAGCCGGCGGCATTTGAAACCGCCGGCGATTATGAAAAAAATTATCTAACTGTAATCAGCAATGCAGCAATGCGTTATCTGATGGTATAAAGTATAGTGAACAAATATGAAAGAAGTTTAGCAAAACTGTGGAATGTTTGTAACGGTTTTGTGAATAAGAAATGAACAAAAAAGGCCGCTGCAGATGTGCAGTGACCTATTTTTTCTTCCTGTTCTTTTTGTTCCTGCGGATAGAAAGCAGCTCCTCAAGGGCTTCCCGGTGTCTGGGAGAAGCAGCGGAGGGGTTTCGATCCAAAAGCCGGAAGATTCGTTCCCATTCCCGGTTTCGTCGGGAGCCGAGATCGATTTCCAGGGAGTGAAGGGTTTTCTGAATGCTTAACAGATGGGCCCTTACATGCTCTAACCGGCTGCGTTCTGAAGCAGCAGATACCTGTGACAGCTCCTGACGGACAAACTCCAGAACAGTCGCGGTTCTCTCTGAAAGAGAGGAGAGAAGCTGTGCTTTTTTATTGTGAAGCTGTTCTAAGGCTTCCTGATGCAGCTCCCGGCTCAGTACAGCGGAATGTTCCAGCTGGGCAAGCTTCTGACGGAGAAGCTCCTGCCTTTCACCAAGCTGGGAGGTAAGCAGTTTTAAATGCTCCTGAATACCGGCAATCCGCTGATTGCTGGAAGTCAGATTTTCCATGACAGCACGCAGATCCAAAGCAGTCTGCACGGATCTGGTTACATCGACAGTGAATAAAACAGACAGGCACAGGCTGATTCCATCTGATACCGGAAGAGGAATCTGCAGTACAAAGCGCTCTGCCGGAGGATGGAGTACATAGATCAGCCCCAGGGAGAAAGCTCCCCAGGCCAGGGAAACGGGAAGGCAGATATAGCCGTTTATATTCAGAGGATCCCTGCTGTAATCCCAGTACCTCACCTGAAAGAGATGTTCCATAAAAGCTCCGGTTTCATATTCCAGAAGGGTGGCGCCTGACATCCCCAGAAAAAACACAAGGGCAGGATTTTCCCTTACAGGAAGAGTAAGAAAAAGGACAAGCAGGGCTCCGGAGCCATAGATGGGAAGCCAGGGGCCGTGAAGAAAGCCCCGGTTAACCAGCCGGCGGGTCCGCACTGATACATAAAAGCATTCCCACAGCCAGCCGGCTCCGCTGTACAGGAAAAACAGAAGGATCCATTGTGACTGATGATAAAATTCCATAGGCTATATTTTAATCAGAAAGACGGAAACAATCAGCTGTTATAATGGTAGCTGTCGAGAAGCTGATTTTTCATATGCCACAGCTCGTTTGACAGATCCACGTGAACCCGGTGCGGGAATTCCAGACGAAGGGACTCCTCCCAAAGGGTAGCCATCTCCTGTTTGCAGTATTTCTGAATGTCCATAACCTCAGGAGAATCGTAAACCCGTTTTCCTTTCTGGAAGACAGGGATCATCAGCTCTCTCATGGTATAGCTGCCCGGCGCCAGGTGAGTCTTTTTCCAGGTTTCAATGGGATCAAACAGCAGCAGGGAGCGAGCGGGATCGTATACCTCATCAACCAGGCAGATGAGATCGGCAATAATCTTTCCGTTTTCCTTGTCGTAAATCCGGCGGATGGTTTTATTTCCGGGATTGGTGATCTTCTCCGCATTTTCTGACAGTTTGATTTTCGGAATAAACTTTCCGGTATTTTTATCGAGAATGGCAGCCAGCTTGTACACGCCGCCGAAGGAGGGGCAGTCCTTGGAGGTGATCAGGTTGGTGCCCACACCCCAGGAGTTAATGGCAGCTCCCTGCATTTTCAGGGAATTGATCAGGGTTTCATCCAAATCATTGGAGGCGGAAATGACAGCATCCGGGAAACCTGCCTCGTCCAGCATCTTCTTTGCCTGTTTGGACAGGTAAGCCAGATCGCCGCTGTCCAGGCGGATTCCGTAGAAGGTCAGAGGAATGCCTGCTTCCCGCATTTCCTTAAATACCTGAATGGCATGGGGAACGCCGGAATTCAGGGTGTCATAGGTGTCTACCAGAAGAATGCAGGCTGTGGGATACAGCTTTGCATAGGTACGGAAGGCAGTCAGCTCGTCCGGAAAACTCATAATCCAGCTGTGGGCATGGGTTCCCTTCACCGGCACATGGAACATTTTTCCGCAGAGAACATTGGAGGTGCCGATACATCCGGCAATCATGGCAGCTCTGGCGCCGTAAATGCCTGCGTCAGGACCCTGGGCGCGGCGAAGGCCGAACTCCATTACCCCGTCCCCCTTGGCTGCATATACCACCCGTGATGCCTTGGTGGCAATCAGAGACTGGTGGTTGATAATATTAAGAAGAGCGGTCTCAATCAGCTGAGCCTCCATAATCGGTGCAATGACTTTGATAAGGGGCTCTCTGGGAAATACAACCGTTCCCTCCGGAATGGCATAAATGTCGCCGGAAAAATGGAAATTTTTCAGATATTCCAGAAAATCCTCTTCAAACAGTCCGGTGCTGCGAAGATAGTCAATATCATCCTCCTGGAAATGCAGATTTTCGATATATTCGATGACCTGCTGAAGACCGGCGCAGATAGAATAGCCGCTGCCTACAGGATTGCTGCGGTAAAATGCATCAAAAATAACGGTTTCATTGGCGTCCTTTTCTTTAAAATACCCCTGCATCATCGTCAGCTCATAGAGGTCGGTCAGCAGAGTAAGATTACGTTCACTCATAGGTATTCTCCTTCTCCCGGATGTCCGCTTTCTATAGAAGAAACATCCGATTTCGTGGGTGTAAAAAACAGGTAAAATGCTTTTTTGCAGTATACCACCAAAGGCAAAAAAAGACAATGCGATTGATAAATAAATAACAAACAAGGGAAACCTTGACAATATCCGGGGGTGATCATATAATAGAGCAGAGTATTCATAAAGAAAAAACGCAGATGGAGACAGTAGCGCCGACAGGAAAGCAAAAGCGATTCGGGGATGGTGAGAGCCCGAAGCCAGTACATCGGCAGTCGAAAATCACTCCTGAGTTGCAGGCTGAACAGACAGTAGGCCGTGCCGGATTTCCACCGTTACAGGGAACTCATATAATTGTATGCAGTATAGGTGGTAGATAGAGACATTGAAGGCTTTTTTCCTGTTGCAGGAAAAAGGCCTTTTTCTTTCAGCGGATAATCCTTTCAGCGGGATTTTATGTTATTTGCAGCTGCCACTGGACTTCACGCAGAATAAGAATGGAGGATGAAGAAAGCCATGTACGAGAAAGTACCTACAAATCTTAATTTTGTAGAGCGTGAAAAGAAAATTGAAAAATTCTGGAATGACAATCAGATTTTCCAGAAAAGTATGGACTCCAGAAAAGAGGGTCCGACCTATACGTTCTATGACGGACCGCCTACCGCAAACGGTAAGCCTCATATCGGTCATGTTCTTACGCGTGTTATCAAGGACATGATTCCTCGTTACCGCACCATGAAGGGCTATATGGTTCCCCGTAAAGCAGGCTGGGATACCCACGGTCTTCCGGTTGAGCTGGAAGTGGAGAAGATGCTGGGCCTGGACGGCAAGGAGCAGATTGAGCAGTATGGTCTGGAGCCGTTTATCGGACACTGTAAGGAAAGTGTGTGGAAGTATAAAGGCATGTGGGAGAAGTTTTCCGGAACCGTTGGTTTCTGGGCAGATATGGACAATCCCTATGTTACCTACCACAACAGCTTTATTGAGTCTGAATGGTGGGCTCTGAAGCAGATCTGGGAGAAAGGACTGCTTTACAAGGGCTTTAAGATTGTTCCCTACTGTCCGCGGTGCGGAACTCCTCTGTCATCCCACGAGGTGGCTCAGGGCTATAAGGATGTAAAAGAGCGTTCTGCAATTGCCCGTTTCCGGGTAAAGGGTGAGGATGCCAGCATTCTGGCCTGGACAACAACTCCGTGGACTCTGCCGTCTAACGTGGCTCTCTGCGTGAATCCGGATGAGGAGTATGTAAAGGTTAAGATGAAAGAGGACGGACAGGTATATTACCTGGCTGCCGCTCTGTGTGATACCGTTCTGGGAGAGGATTCCTACGAGGTTCTGGAGCGCTACAAGGGAACCGATCTGGAATACAAGGAGTACGAGCCTCTGTATCAGTGTGCTGCAGATGCTGCAGAAAAACAGCATAAAAAAGCTCATTATGTGGTATGTGACAGCTACGTTACCCTGACAGACGGTACCGGCGTTGTTCATATTGCTCCTGCATTCGGTGAGGACGACTCCAAGGTCGGCAGAAAATACGATCTTCCTTTTGTACAGATGGTAGATCCCAAGGGCGAGATGACAAAGGAAACTCCGTGGCCGGGCGTATTTGTCAAGAAGGCAGATCCGATGGTATTAAAGGATCTGGACGAGAGAGGACTGTTATTTGCAGCTCCCAATTTTGAGCACAGCTATCCTCACTGCTGGCGCTGCGATACTCCGCTGATTTATTATGCGCGGGAGTCCTGGTTTATTAAGATGACAGCGGTGAAGGAGGATCTGATCCGCAACAACAATACCATTAACTGGATTCCGGAGAGCATCGGCAAGGGCCGTTTCGGCGACTGGCTGGAGAATGTTCAGGACTGGGGCATCAGCCGGAACCGTTACTGGGGAACTCCTCTGAATATCTGGGAGTGTGAGTGCGGTCATCAGCATTCCATCGGAAGTATTGAGGAATTAAAATCCATGTCCGACAACTGTCCGGAGGATATTGAGCTTCACCGTCCATTTATTGACGCAGTGACTATCCGCTGTCCGAAATGCGGAAAGCAGATGAAGCGAGTTCCGGAGGTTATTGACTGCTGGTTTGACTCCGGTGCAATGCCGTTTGCACAGCATCATTATCCCTTTGAAAATAAGGAGCTGTTTGAGCAGCAGTTCCCGGCAGATTTTATTTCCGAGGCAGTGGATCAGACAAGAGGCTGGTTCTACTCTCTGCTGGCAATTTCCACCCTGATTTTCAACAAGGCTCCTTACCGGAATGTTATTGTTCTGGGCCATGTACAGGATGAAAACGGACAGAAGATGAGTAAGTCCAAGGGAAATGCCGTAGATCCGTTTGAGGCTCTGGAAACCTACGGAGCAGACGCTATCCGCTGGTATTTCTACATCAACAGCGCTCCATGGCTGCCCAACCGTTTCCATGGCAAAGCAGTGCAGGAGGGACAGAGAAAGTTCATGGGAACCCTGTGGAACACCTACGCATTCTTTGTACTGTATGCGAACATTGACAATTTTGACGCAACCAAGTATACCCTGGATTACGAAAAACTTCCGGTTATGGATAAGTGGCTGCTGTCCAAGATGAATTCCATGATCCGCGATGTGGATGACAATCTGAACAATTACCGGATTCCGGAGGCTGCAAGAGTGCTGCAGGAGTTTGTGGATGACATGAGCAACTGGTATGTAAGACGCAGCAGAGAACGTTTCTGGGCAAAGGGCATGGAGCAGGATAAGATCAATGCCTACATGACTCTGTATACGGCTCTGGTGAATGTGGCAAAGGCCGCTTCTCCCATGATTCCGTTTATGACAGAGGATATTTACCAGAATCTGGTTCGCAGCATTGACAAAAACGCACCGGAAAGCATTCATCTGTGCGACTTCCCGTCTGTGGACGAAATGCATATTGACAAGCAGCTGGAAGCAGATATGGATGAGGTTCTGAAGGTTGTTGTTCTGGGACGTGCTGCCAGAAATACCGCAAACATCAAAAACCGTCAGCCTATCGGAAAAATGTATGTAAAAGCAGATCACGAGCTGTCTGATTTCTATGTAGAGATTATTGAGGATGAGCTGAATGTGAAGTCTGTGGAATTTGTAGAGGATGTAAGAAACTTTACCTCCTACAGCTTCAAACCGCAGTTAAAGACCGTAGGTCCCAAATACGGAAAACAGCTGGGCAATATCCGCAAGGCACTGGCAGAAATCGACGGCAATGCGGCAATGGATACCTTAAAGGCAGAGGGCGCTCTGAAATTCGATTTCGGTGCAGAGCTGGTAGTGCTGACAGAAGAGGATCTTCTGATTGATATGGCACAGACAGAAGGCTATGTATCAGAAAGCGACAATACCGTGACCGTTGCCCTTGATACAAGACTGACTCCGGAGCTTCTGGAGGAGGGCTTTGTAAGAGAGCTGGTAAGTAAAATTCAGACTATGCGTAAGGAAGCCGGATTTGAGGTTATGGATCATATTTGCGTATATCAGCAGAATAATGATAAGATTGCAGACATCTTAACCAGATATGCAGATACCATCCGCAGTGAAGTATTGGCAGATGATATTCGTGTCGGCGAAATGGGCGGATATACAAAAGAATGGAACATCAACGGGGAAACCGGAATTCTGGGTGTAGAAAAAATTGCAGCAAACTAAGCTGCAGCAGAGCAGGAGGAAGAGTAGAAGTATGATAAGCAGTGTAAATAAGGGGTTTGACAAAGAAACATTTAAAAAGAATGTCATTTATAACGTAAAGAGCCAGTTCAGAAAAACCATTGATGAGGCAACTCCCAATCAGGTATTTCAGGCTGTGGCTTACGCAGTGAAGGATATTATTATTGATGAGTGGATTGCAACACATAAAGAGTATGAAAAGCAGGATGTGAAAACCCTGTATTACCTGTCCATGGAATTTTTAATGGGCCGGGCTCTGGGCAACAACATTATCAATATTATGGCAAAGGATGAGATTAAGCAGGCTCTCGATGAGCTGGGCTTTGATCTGAATCTGATTGAGGATCAGGAACCGGATGCAGCTCTTGGAAACGGCGGTCTGGGCCGTC
>ENA-UONQ01002086-UONQ01002086.1-human-gut-metagenome-genome-assembly--contig:-CS26-NODE-2086-length-14729-cov-11.238858_pt1 | contig 14729 bp, 15 predicted proteins | sample MGYA00242460_ERZ724007 | MGnify/ENA metagenome assembly ERZ724007
GAAGGACAGCCCACGGGCTAGCCCGGCCCGCAGCCGCTCCGGGTAGTCCGGACCATCCAGAGCCGCCGCCGCCGCCCGCAGGGGCGCCAGTTCCCCCGTCTCACTGCCGAAGGAGAGCACGTCCACCACCCCCGTGGCGGCCAGCAGGCCCACCGCCCCCCGGGCGAAAGCCTCCGCCGAGGCCATGGCCCAGGGGGTGGGCAGCTCCAGCACCAGATCCGCCCCGCCGGAGAGGGCCAGGGCCGCCCGGCTCCATTTGTCCGTGAGGGCGCACTCCCCCCGCTGGACCCAGTGGCCGCTCATGACGCATATCACCGCCGTGTCCGCCCCCAGGGTCCGCCGCGTCCGGGCGATGTGCCAGGCGTGTCCCCGGTGGAAGGGGTTGTATTCTGCGACGATTCCGGCTGTGGCCATGGGCTGAACCTCCAAACGCAAGAGTAAAATTTTTCTCTCTTTCAAGCAAAATATGGGTTGTCCTTTGGGAAAAAAGGGGCTAAAATAAAATATGTATGTGCTCTTATTCTACTACGGGAATATCCGGCTCACAAGCCATAGTTTAACGTAAGGAGAGAAGATTTCATGAAAGTTCTGGTCATCAACGCAGGCAGCTCCTCCCTCAAGTATCAGCTCATGGACCCCGCCACCCGTGAGGTGTTCGCCAAGGGGCTGTGCGAGCGCATCGGCATCGACGGCCGCCTGACTCACAAGGTGCCCGCCAAGGACGCCAAGTATGAGTTCGAGATCCCCATGCCCACTCACTCCGAGGCCATTCAGGCTGTGCTGGACGCCCTGCTGGACGCCGGGCACGGCGTGATCAAGAGTGCCTCTGAGATCGACGCGGTGGGCCACCGCGTGGTCCACGGCGGCGAGAAGTTCGCCTCCTCCGTGCGCATTACCGACGAGGTTATGGCCGCTCTGGAAGAGTGCATCCCCCTGGCCCCCCTCCACAATCCCGCCAACATCACCGGCATCAAGGCCTGCGAGAAGGTCATGCCCGGTGTGCCCATGGTGGGTGTGTTCGACACCGCTTTCCACCAGACCATGCCCGCCAAGAGCTATATCTACGCCCTGCCCTATGAGTTCTATGAGCAGGACAAGGTCCGCCGCTACGGCTTCCACGGCACCTCCCACCGCTATGTCTCCGCCCGCGCTGCCGCCATGCTGGGCAAGCCCATTGAGGAGCTGAAAATCATCACCTGCCACCTGGGCAACGGCTCCTCCGTGGCCGCCGTGGATGGCGGCAAGAGCGTGGACACCTCCATGGGCTTCACCCCCCTGGCCGGCGTTCCCATGGGCACCCGCGCCGGTGATCTGGACGCCGGCATCCTGGAGTACCTGATGGGCAAGCACGGCTACGACATGAAGGAAATGATGACCATCCTCAACAAGAAGTCCGGCGTGCTGGGCATCTCCGGCGTGTCCTCCGACTTCCGCGACCTGGAGAACGCCGCCAAGGAGGGCAACCAGCGGGCTGAGCTGGCCCTGGAGGCCTTCCAGTACAGTGTTAAGAAGCTGGTGGGCGCTTATGCTGCCGCCATGGGTGGGGTGGACGCCATCGTGTTTACCGCCGGTGTGGGTGAGAACGACGCCGCTACCCGCATGGCCGTGGCCTCCGGCCTGGAGTTCATGGGAGTAAAGATGGATGCCGAGGCCAACAACGTCCGCGGCAAGGAAACCGTCATCTCCTCCGCCGACTCCAAGGTGAAGGTGCTGCTCATCCCCACCGATGAGGAGCTCATGATCGCCATGGACACTGCCGAGATCGTTGGCAAGTAAGACCTGACAACAGCGCATCCCGGAGCTGGTACCAGCTCCGGGATGCGTTTTTTTATCTTCTCACGCCTGCGGCGTGTTGTTGTTTGTCTGCCCCCACAGCCGGGGAGCAGTATGCAGGGAAGCCGGTGATTCGAACGCGCCCCGGATAGCATTTCTCCTCCCGCGCATTCCCGGTCTATCGCCTTGCCTGTCTGGTACCTTGGCTGTAAAAATAAGATACCACCTTTTTCCCATTCAGAGTTGGATAAAGTATAACAGGCCTGTGAACGTTTTGTGAAATCTCCGCCCTCCGGCGCTCTTCCATTTATACCCTTATCCCAAATGACAAATATTTAACAATAAGGTTGTGGAAACTGACGATATCAGTATTTTGACCTCTCTTCTTTATGGAACACTCCGCCAAAATTTCCCCACCTCTTTTTGCTATATTGCACAAATTTGCGCACTTACCACACTGTTTCTACTTACTTTTTGGTTATTTGCTTACCGAATTGTGGGGATTGAAAGATAGCCTGCAAACCGTTAAATTAGAGTCCGCAAAGGATGCCGGGCTGTGTTCCGGCAAAATCTATCACAGAGAGAAGAGGGAAACGTATGGCAAAACCAACCAAGGATAACCGCAAGTCCGTAGTCGACTTCGGCGTGGGCTGGGTCGTCATCATCTACTGCCTGCTGATGTTCTTCCTGTACGTCGGCATGTGCAACGACGGCGCCAACATCACCGCCCCCAATGTGGCCTACCGCCTGGGACTGGAGCAGGGCGACATCATGAACATGAACTCCCTGGCCGGTCTGGTGGGTGTCGTGTTCTTCATCATTGCCGGCCAGGTCAACCGGAAGATCGGCGCGCGCATGACCTCCGGTATCTGCTGCATCATCTCCGGCATCGCTTACATCCTGGCCTGCAACGCCCCCAGCATCGTTATCTACACCGTCTGCATGTGCTTCGTGTACGGCGGCATCATGTCCGCCGGCTATGTGGCGGGCGGCACCCTGGTGGCCTCCTGGTTCCCCAAAAAGAAGGGCGTGGTTATGGGCTATACCACCATGGGCCACAACTTCGCCTCCGCTTTCTATGTGCAGCTGGTAGCCATTCTGATCGCCCCTACCGTGGCGGGCACCACCAACATCGGCGAGAACTTTTCCACCGGCATCGTACCCATCGGCATCGCCGCCATTGTTCTGGGCATCCTGGGTATGATCTTCATCCGCAACGAGCCCTGGGAGCGTGGCATCAACCCCGACAACGTCTCCGACGAGATCTACCAGAAGGAGTATGACACCAAGGACGCCGTCGAGGGGGACGGCGGGTGGACCACCGGCAAACTGCTGGCCACCAAGGAGCTCTGGCTGGCGGCCATTACCACCGGCTTTTTCCAGATCTGCTCCGTGGGCGTCATGAGCCAGTTGGTTATCCGCAACACTCAGCTCGGCTTCTCTCAGCAGGCCGCTATGAACGTCATGACCATTCTGGCCCTGGGCGGCGTGGTTGGCTCCTGGCTGGTTGGCGTCATTGACGACGCTATCGGCACCAAGAAGACCATGGTCATGTTCGGTATCTGGTATGCTATCGCCCTGCTGCTCAACTTCACCGCTGTGGATTCCGTGACCCCGCTGGTCTACGTGTCCCTGTTCATGATTGCCATGGGCATCGGCGGCTCCGCCAACTTCACCACCTCCCTGCCCACCTCCATCTTTGGCCGCCAGGGTTTCGACAAGGTGAACAGTGTCATCTTCCCCATCCAGGGTGCAGTCACTGCCCTGTGCTTCCTGGTCAACGGCGTGGTGCAGAAGATTACCGGCGGCCAGATCCGCATGGCCTACCTGGTGTTCGCCGGCGTGGCCCTGGTGAACGTGCTCCTGGTGCTGATGGTCAACGAGCACAAGTACAACCGCGACTGGATGGCGGCCCACAAGAAGTAAGCTGCACCGCTTCTGAGCCTCTCCCAAAAAAGCTGTCCCCGCAGCCGCGGGGACAGCTTTTTTCGTTGCGCCCCATGCCCCATTCTGCTATACTGATCTTATCTGAGCGAAATGAGGTGGCGGCATGGCGGAAGAAAATGGCCTGGTGCAGATCTATTATGGAGACGGCAAGGGTAAGACCACAGCGGCCTTCGGGCTGGCCTTCCGGTGTGCGGGCTGGGGGCGGCGGGTGGTGATCGCCCAGTTCCTCAAAAGCAGCCCCTGCGGGGAGCTGACTGCGGCGGAGCGGTTTCCCACCCTCACCGTCCTGCGCAGCAAGGGCATCCACAAGTTCACCTTCCAGATGAACGACGAGGAGAAGGCCGTGGTGGCGGAGAACTGCCGGACGCTCCTCCGGCAGGCGGCGGAGCTGGCCCGGGCAGAGGAGGCCCGCCTGCTGGTGCTGGATGAGGTGATCGACGCCCTCCGGGGCTTCCTGCCCCAGGAGGAGCTGTGCGCCTTCCTGGACGAGCGGCCCGCGGGCCTGGAGGTTGTGCTCACCGGCCACAGTCTGCCGGAGGCGCTGGAGCGCCGGGCAGACTACATCACCCACATGGTCAAAGAGAAGCACCCCTACGACCGAGGCGTAACCGCCCGCAGGGAAATCGAATTTTAACCCGGCAGCCCCCGGAGTTCACTCCGGGGGCTGCTTTTTATTACGCGCAGAAGCGGTGCTTGCCGATGGTCTTGATGAGGGGGCGGCTCCAGATCCACGCGCTGGTGGCCGTGTCCGGGTTAAAATAGTAGATGGCTCCGCCGCTGGGATCGGCTCCGTTGAGCGCATCTTGGGCCGCCCGGTAGGCCGAGTCGGCCACCGGCTCGTTAAACTGCCCGTCCACCATGCAGGTAAAGGCCCCCGGCTGGTACACCACCCCGGCGATGGTGTTGGGGAAGGAGGGGTGCTCCACCCGGTTGAGGATCACCGCCCCCACCGCCACCTGGCCGCTGTAGGGCTCGCCCCGGGCCTCGGCAGAGATCACCCTGGCCAGCAGCGCCGCGCTGTTCTGCTGGCTGCTGCTCCCCCCGCCGCCGGAGGACATGCCCAGCGCCTTGAGGGTGGCCGGCCCGGCGATGCCATCGGCGGTCAGGCCGTTCTTCCGCTGAAAGTATTTGACCGCCTGGGCCGTCTGACTGCCGTAGATGCCATCCACCGCGCCGTCATAGTAGCCCCAATTTTTCAGCTTGGTCTGGATGATCCGCACCTGCTCACCGCTGGAGCCCTGCCGGTAGGTGGCCGCCTCGGCCTGCTGGGCCAGGGAGATCACCGCAATATTCACCACAAACAAAAGGGCCAGCGCCCACGCCAGCCGCCGCTTCTGCGTCATGCCTTCGCCTCCATTCCTGGCAATAGTGTACGGCGGCAAACGGGCGGATATGAGCGGCAATTCTTTCCGGCCGCCGGAATAGGTATTCTAAAAAGCGGCCATACTGGAAGAAAACAGGAAAGGATGTGTCCCGGTTGGTGAAAGGTGTGTCCAGGCAGGTCATCGTGGTCAAAGCGCCTGACCCCCGCTTTTTTGAGCAGGCGATTTTTATTTTGAAGGAGGACGCCTTCGGCAGAGGCGTGACGGCGGACGATGTGCTTCAGGAAGCCCGCCGGGTGGCTGACGGGTATATCCGCCGCAACTCCCGCTGGAGCCGCCTGTGGCGGCATATCCCCGCCCCCGCCTACGTGGCCGCCGGCGCCCTGGGGGCTACGGTATGCTGGTGCGTGGCCCTGGTGCTGTAGAAACAGGCCGCCCCGGAGCCATTTGCTCCGGGGCGGTTCCGTTTGATTTTTGTGCTGGTCAGCGGGCGATGATGACGCGGATGCGCCCGCCGGCGCTCTCGTCCTTGTCGTACCAGCCGGTGAGGGAGTAGTTCCCTCCGCTGATGCGGGCCAGGCTGGAGAGCTGATACTCCCCGCCCTCATAGACGTACACCGCCACATTGTCTGAGAGAGTGTACTTCTGGTTGTTGGTGCCCACGGCGGTGCTGCCGCTGACGCTGTCCAGCTTGCGCTCGGACAGGTTATACAGCCGCTCGACGGCGTTGGGGCCCTCCATTTTGATCTGGCAGGGACCTACTTTCAGATTGTAGATGGCGTTGGTAGAGCCAAAGGTGAGCTTCTGGCCGCCCACGTCGTAGGTATAGGAGGAGGAAATGCCCATCATGGTGCCCAGATCCAATTCCTCCACGCTGGTAATGACGCCGTACTGGTGAAGGTCGCCGGTCACGTCGTTGAGGATCAGATGGCTGATCTCCCCCTGGGCGTTGAGGGCATAGAAGCGGACCATATTGCCGTCAAACTTCACGCCCTTCAGGCGGTCGGGATAGATGCGGATGGGGGTACAGCTCTCGTAGGTGTCCAGAATCTGCACGTCGTCAGCCAGGGGGTAGGTGCCCAGCTTAGTGCCGTCGTTGCTCATCTTGCCGGTCAGGGTGGAGGTGGTCAGGCGCTTGACCTCGATGGTGTCGCCGTCGGTATTCACCCGCACCAGATCGCCCTCGTCCAGGCTCTTATTGTCGGTCTGATAGCGGTAGGAGCCGCCGTCGGTACCGGCCACGGTGACGGTGCGGGCGTTGTAGGTGCCGCCCTTTCCGTCGTCGTAAGAGGTGCTCTCCACCTTGGTGACGACGCCGTAGATGAGGTTGTCGGCCGCCACGGCCTCGCCCACTGCCGCCACGCCGCCGCTGCGGCCCAGCAGCAGGGTCACGCTGTCGCCAATCTGGTAGCCGCCCAGGTCGGAGAGGGCATAGGCGGCGGAGGTGGTCTCAATGGTGTAGCTCTTGCCCGCCACGGTGACGGAGGTGGGGCTAGTGACCGAGGGAGAAGCCGCCTCATAGGTGCCGGTGATCTTGTCGGAGTAGGCCCACAGGGTATGCATGGACTCCGACCAGTACACCACGTCCTGATTCTGCACCGCGGCCAGGCTGCTCTTGGAGCCGTTGCGGTAGACCGTGGCGCTGCCGGCGTCGAAGGGCACGCTGGACTGCCAGCCAGCGGCGGCCACCACGGGGCCCTCCATGGCGGAGTTGATGAGGGCCACCCGGTCCAGCTCCCCGGCGGCATTCACCAGGCTGAGGGTGGGCTCCAGCACGTTCAGGTAGTAGGAGCCCTCCTTGTTTTTGGTGATCATCAGGTTGTAGAACAGGTACAGGGCGTCCCGGCGGGTCATGGCGCTGTCCTGTCCGGCGGTGACGCCCTCGTTGAGCTTGAGGGCCCGGTACTGGGCCATCTGGCCGGAGGGCCAGACGCCGGTGAAGTCACTGTCCTGGTAGCCCAGCAGGCGCAGGACGATGGTCACGCCCTCGGCCAGCGTAATGGAACGGCCGGGGTTGAAGTTGCCGTGCAGATCGCCCTGCACCAGCCCCAGATCCACCGCCGCCTTGATATAGGGAGCGGCCCAGTGGCTCTGAGGCACGTCGGGGTAGGGCTTGACGGACACCGTGTCGCCTACGGCGTCCCGGCTGGTGGAGGCGGCCACCGCCAGCTTGGTGAACTCGGCCCTGGTAACGGTGGCGCCCAGGTTCAGGTTACCACTCTCGTCGCCCACCATAATGTCCAGGGCGGCCAGCACCTGGGCGGCCTCCTCCTCGGCCGGCGCGGCGGCCAAGGCCGCCGGAGCCAGCCCCAGCACCAGCACCACGGCCAGCAGGCCGGCTAACAGTCGTTGTTTCATTGCTTTTCTCCTTCTCATGCTCGTGAAAATGGAAACGGCGGGCCGGCGGGAGCGCCGGCCCCTGCCTATTATCATATACCATCCGCGCCGGTTCGGCAAGGGCGGGCCGGCGTACCGTCAATCATAGCGCAGCGCGTCAATGGGGTTCAGCTTTGCGGCCTTGTTGGCGGGCAGGTAGCCGAAGAGAATACCGATGCCCACGCTGACGCCAAAGGACACCGCAATGCCTCCGGCGCTGGGTACGGCGGAGAAGCCCTCCGCACCGGCCATCACAACGCCCACCAGGGCGGTAAAGACGTTGGCCAGCACCACGCCCAGAATAATGCCGATGACGCCGCCGATGGCGGAGGTGGTACCCGCCTCGATGATAAACTGGCTGCGGATATCCCGGCCCTTGGCGCCCAGGGACTTGCGGATGCCGATCTCCCGGGTGCGCTCGGTAACCGACACCAGCATGATGTTCATAATGCCGATGCCGCCCACCACCAGGGAGATGGCGGCGATGACCACCAGAATGGTCATGAGCACCCCCAGCATGGAGTCCATCATGTCCATCATCTCCGCGGAGGTCATGACCATGTAGGCGTTCTCATCCTGGTAGATGCGGAACAGCAGGCTCTCCACCACGCCCTTGGCGGCGGAAGAGGTCTCCTTGGTGGTGCTGGTGACCAGGTACATCTTCATGCCCATACCCCCGCTGGCAGCGTTGAGCTGCTCCACCATACCATAGGGCAGGTAAATGAGGTCATCCCCGCTGCCCTCGGTGGAGTCGGCCTTCTGTGCCAGGGTGCCGATGATCTTGTAGGGAATGCCCCCCACGGTCAGGGTCTGGCCCAGGCCGTCCCCGCCGAACATATCCTCGTTGAGGTAGCTGCCGATGACGCACACCTTCTGGTCCCGCTCCACGTCCACATAACTGAGGAAGCGCCCCTCCTCAAGCTGGTCGCCGCTGGCCGTCTGGCCCTTTTCGGCGTTGTAAAAGGTCTCACTGACGCCGTACACGCTGGTGTGGTCGTATTCGTCGGCGCCGTGGCGCACGGTGGTGGAGGCGCTGAGGTAGGGGCTGACGGAGTCAATGTACTGGGGGTACTTCTCCGCCAGGGCGTACATGTCGTCCGGCTCCACCTCCCGGTTTCCGCCGTAAGAGTAGATGGTCACCTGAATGAGATTGACGCCGATCTGCTCAAACTGGGCGTTCATATACTGCTGCATGCCATTGCCCAGGGAGACGATGACGATGACGGCCGCCACGCCGATAATGATGCCCAGCATGGTCAGCAGGGCGCGGACCTTGCTGACCATCAGGCTCTTGAGGGCCAGGCGGAAGGATTGGCTCACATTCACAGCGCGCCCACCTCCTCGTCCAGCTCCGGCTGTACCACGGCCTTCGGGTCGTGGGCATCACCGTCATAGATGATCCTTCCGTCCTGCAGGCGCACAATGCGCTTGGCCTTGACGGCGATGGAGTTGTCGTGGGTGATGAGCACCACGGTATCCCCCTCGGCGTTGAGCTTCTGGAGGAAGCCCAGCACCTCCCGGCCGGTGCGGGAGTCCAGGGCGCCGGTGGGCTCGTCGGCCAGGATCACCGAGGGGTTGCCCGCCAGCGCCCGGGCGATGGACACCCGCTGCTGCTGCCCGCCGGAGAGCTGGCTGGGCAGGTTTTTGCACTTGTCCGCCAGCCCCACCCGCTCCAGAGAGCGGATGGCCCGCTCATGGCGTTCGGCAGCGGACACTCCGGCGTAGAGGAGGGGCAGCTCCACGTTCTCCAGCACGTTGAGCTTGGGAATCAGATTGTACTGCTGGAAGATGAAGCCCAGCATCTTGTTGCGGATTTCGGCCTGCTGGTCGTCGTCCATGGTGGACACGTCCACGCCGCCCAGATGGTAGGTGCCGGAGGTGGGCACGTCCAGACAGCCGATGATGTTCATGGCGGTGGACTTACCGGAGCCGGAGGAGCCCACAATGGCCACGAATTCCCCGGGGTCCACCGTCAGGGAGATGCCGTCCAGGGCGTGGACGGTCTCCTCGCCCATCTGGTAAATCTTGTAGACGTCCTTGAGTTCAATGAGGTGTTCCATGGCTTAACCCATCCCCATCGCACTCATGAGGCTGGAGCCCTGGGGGCTCAGCGCCAGCACCACTTCGCCCTCCTCCAGGCCGTCCACGATCTCGATGTACTCGTCGTCGTTGCGGCCCAGGGTCACCTGGCGCTCCTCGGCGGCGGAGAGATCCTTGATGACGCCGTTTTCATCCAGGCAGCCCTCCTTGGCCACCAGCACAGTGTTACCCCGCTCCACCGCCTCCACCGGCAGGGCGAGCACGCTGCCCACCTCCTCCACGATAATCTTGGCGGAGACGTTCATGCCGGGGTAGAGCGCCTCGGGGGAGCCCTCCACCTTCACGGTAACGGGATAGCTGGTGTGGCCGCTGGTGGTGGTGCCGTTGATGTTGATCTTATCCACCACGCCGGTGAAGCTCTGGTCGTCCAGTGCGCCGGCAGTGATCTCCACCTTCTGGCCCACCTGGATCTTGCTGATGTCCTTCTCATCCACGTCCATGTCAAAGGTGAGCTCGGAGCGGTCATAGATGATGGCCGGGTAGGTGACGGAAGCGCCGGAATTGGACAGACCGCTGATGTTGTCGCCCACATCCAGGTTCTTCTCGATCACCTCGCCGTCGATGGTGGAGGTAATGGTGTAGTCCTCCAGCTTCTCCTGGGCGTTCTTCAGGGAGAGCTGGGCGTTTTCCAGAGCGATGCGGGCATTCTCAATCTGGGTCTCCAGGTCGGCCTCAGAGATAACGCCGATCACCTGGCCCTTGGACACCCGGTCACCCTCCTTGACATTGAGCACGTCCAGATCGCCGGCGGCCTTGGCCGTGATCTGGGAGGAGGAGGCATAAGTAAAGCTGCTGCCGGAGGCGCAGGCCGCCCCTCCCACGGAGGCGGTTCCCTGGCTGGTTTCAGACAGGACGCCGGGGTTGTTGACCAAGATGGTCACCTGGCGGACCAGGGTGCCGCCGGGTCCCACCTCGTCGGTGGCGGCGATGGACTCCACCGTTCCGCTCACCGTCTCGGCGGTGCCGTTCACGGTGACGGTCGCGGCCTGACCCACATAGAAGCCCGACGCATCGGCGGAGTGGAAGGGCACCTTCAGCTTCATGTGATCCCGGTCCAGCACGTCGGCGATGACGGTGCCGACGGTGACGCTGTCCCCGCGGTCCACGTGCAGCTCGGTGATCACACCGGCGTCGTCGGCCTTCACATTGCGGTCCTTCTGATTGTCGCTCTGGGTCTTCAGCAGGTCGTTGAGGGCCAGTTGGGCGGACTGGACGTTGAGCTGGAGCTGCTCGATGTTGTTCTCCACGTCGCTGGCGTCGATGCGGAAGAGCACGTCGCCCTTGTGGACGGTCTGCCCCTCCTCAAAGGGGGCCTCCAGGATCTCGCCGCTGACCAGCGTGGTCACCTTGTAGGACTGGATGGGCTCGATGGTGCCGGTGCCCGAGACGGCCACCGTCATGTCGTGCATCGCGGCGGTGTAGGGCAGGTACGCGCTGCTGAGCACCTGGGTTCCCGCACTCATGCAGCGGGAGAGCGCCAGCACCAGCAGCGCCGCGATCACCAAGAGGATGACCAGCCGCTTGACCCACTTCCGCTTCTTCTTCGGGGGCGTGAGCTGCGGGCTTTTCTTCCCCGGCCCCTCCGGAGGGGCGACCGTCGTTTCTGGCTTAACTTGGGTTGCTTCCATAGTGGTTTCTCCTTTTCTTTGCTATGCTTCTTCGCGGCGGACCGCCTTGGAGGCCGCGCCCCGCCGAAGGATGCCAAATACACGCATCAGACGGGCCCGCGCGCCCGCCGGATCGCTTGAGGCCCCGGCCGCTACCAGTGTACCGGCTACGGCGGAGACCAGCAAGTGGAAGATATCGGAAAGGTCGGTCTCCGTGCGCAGATCCAGTCGGGACAGGTCCACCCTGTCCCGCAGGCGAGCCAGGCTCGCCTCAGGCCCCTCCCGGTTCAGCAGGACCCCGGGCTGCATCTGCCGGTTGCAGCGGAGTATGTCCGCCATCTCGCGGTATTTCCCGTCCCCCCAATGGGCCTGAATGTGGTCAAACAGGTCCAGGAAGGCGGCAAAGAGGTCCCCCTCCCGCTGCTCCAGCAGCTCCCCCATCCGGCGCTCCAGCAGTGCGCCATAGGAGTCCATCAGGTGGCCGAACAGCTCCTCCTTGTCGGTGAAGTACATGTAAAAGCTGCCCCGCGGGATGCCGGCGGACTGGATGATCCGGTTCACCGAGGCGCTCTCATAGGGAACGCGGGAGAACTCCTCCCTGGCAGCCCGAAGCAGGCGCTCCCGCTTCTCCTCCGGCAGATTGTAAAACGTCGCGCTGGGCATAGGGCACCTCCTCGCCTGACAAGCTGTCATAAGCTTAGACGACAAGTTGTCATATGTCAACGCCTCCGGCAAAAAATTCGCAGTTCGTTCATATTTTCCAGATAGGCTACCAGCATACCAGAATCCTATGTAAGACGCCATGAAGAGAAGATTAAAATTTTCTTAAATCTTACACCGTCTCTCTTCCGATCTGGCCCCTCTTCTGCTCATTTGGGACATGGCATCCTGTCGATTCTGCAACTTTTTTAGTCTCATCGTTATCACCAACAATTTGCCGTTAGTAACACAGCAAGCCCCCGCTCACCGAGCGGGGGCTTGGCTTATTTGTCTGTCGTATCCTGTTCTCCCAGCTTGTCCTCCGCACCGTCCAGTGTGCGAAATCACCCGATCCTGATCCCGATACTAGCCAGAAGATACCCTATCGCGCCCGTAATGATAGCCGCCACGACCGTCTCCCACCGCTTGGACGGCTTCTCTTTCAGGGCGTTCAGGTCCGCCGACATTGAGGACAGCCGGTCGATGATATTGCCGTACTGTGTGGTAACCGTGGCCATACCGCGCTCCAGCTCACCCAGCCGGTCATAGATTTTTTCGCGCGCAAGTGAGCTATGCTGCTTCTGTGCCTCTAACGCCCGCTCCAGTGCCTCCACGCGGGCGATGGACACACAATTTACCCCATTGATAGGGCAATCGTTTTCGGGCATACTCAGCCCTCCCTGTCGTCCTTTGGCTTGTGGTAGGTGAGGGCCTGTGCGCTATCCCCCAGCCCTTTAGTGGTTGGGTCGGTGGTAACACCCACCAGGGCCAGCACGCCAAATACGGCCGTGACCAGGGCAGTGAGCGCCTGCTGCCAGCTCCCGGCCTCGGCGGTGATGTCCACCCCAAAGAGCTGTGCCATACCCACCGCAAACGCGCCGAGCACGCCGATGAGCCCCGTCCAGAACGCGGGGCTCTTCAGTCTGACTTTCCAGTTGATCATGTCATGTACCTTCCTTTCTCAACGCGAGGCCGCCCACTTGATGATGAGTGCCTGCACATTCTCGGCGGAGTAGTCCCCGCCCTTCCAGTAATCAGGGCTGTCGATAAGCCCAGCGGCAGCCAGCTTGTCCACGGCGGCATCCAGTTCGGACACACCGGTCGACTCACCCCGGCAGAGGGCCAGGAACGCCTCCCAGGCTCCGGGGGTGGCCCGGATGGTCTTGGGGCAGTCCTTGCCGTTCCAGTGGTTGTGCTGCACCACGTGGTCGATGTGGATGCCGTGCTCCTCCATGAGCAGCCTCACCAGCGCGGCCGCGTTGGCCTTGGCCGCCTCGAAGTCCCCTCCCGCGTTGACGCAGATCTCGACGCCGATGCTGGTGGCATTGCCCGGCCCGCTCTTGCCGTCCCCGGCGTGGTAGGCCGTCTCGGCGTCTGGCAGGTTTTGGACAATGGCGTGGTCGTCCACGGTGTAATGCCAGCTCACCAGGTCGCGCTCCCCGGCATCGCTGTCCAGGTAGGCAGCGTGGGCCGCGGCGTCGGCGCCCTTGGCCGCGTTGCCGGTCTCGTGGATGGTGATGTACTTGCAGGGATTGCTGCCTCCGGGCCGATTATCCGCCCCTGGGGCGATAAGGTGCGTCTGGATGGCGAGGCCCGTGTCCGTGACCCGCTGGGGGCCCTCCACGGCCTCCAGATAGGCCAGGGACACCCAGCCCTTATTCGTCCTGCCCCAGCCGTCCCGCTCCTCCAGCACGTCCACCACCGTGCCCATGGGGTACGCCCCCACCTTGCCGTAGCCGGTGCCGGGGCCGCTGCGGATGTTGACGCCGATGCTGGGCGTCACGGTGTACTTGCTCATAGGCTTGTCCTCCTCTTCCGGCGGTGTCTGCTCCGCCTGCTTGAGATACACGCAAATCCAGTTGTGCACCTTGCGGCTGGCGGTGATGCGCTCTCCGCCAAAGTCGCACTGGCTGGAGCCGCCCCCATCCAGCATAACGGCGGAGGCCCAGCCCAGCCCGGCCAGCTCGTCCCGCAGAGTTTCCGGCGTGGCTGCGTCTCCGGTCCCATCGCCAGAGCAATAGAGGGCCAGACTGCCACCACGCAGGCCAATGGCGCTGCGCCCCCTCTTGCCTCCCTGGGCTGATCCGTAGGAGGGCTTATCCACCGGCTTACCGGAGGTAACGAGGGCGGTCACAGCGATAAAGTTGGCCGCTCCCCTGTACTCGGATGTCATGCGGATGTCCGGGCCCTTGTCCCAGGCGTAGCCCATCGGACGCCAGGGCGTGCCGGAGAGCATCGCCCCGCCCACCTTAAGCAGCGGGCAGGGGGTGCCGTCTGGGTTCCACATGCCGCCATTGAGCACGTAATGAGCCTTTGTTTCAGCCTTGACCTGAGAGAGCGTCTTGCGGCAGTTGGTGACTCTCAGCTCAATCCGCTCCACGGACGAGAGCGGGACATATGTAATGATCTTACTCATTTGATTCACATCCTTTTATCCAGCGATCCCGCTGTTGGTTACTGTTCCGGGGCCAGTAGCCCGGCCAGCTCCTGGTACTCCTCCGGGGTGAGCCGGTCGGCGGCGAGATAGACATCCATCTTGTCCTGGAGGCCGTCGGTGCGGCCCCGGTCAATAAGCAGCTTGCAGAGATTAAATACCGTGTTCATGTCCTTCCCCTTCCTCAAACAGCATTGGTGGTGATTTCCAACATACAAAGTCGTTCCTCGTGCTCGGACAGCATGTCCAGAGTGATGTCCTCTGCGAGGGGCGGCTGGGGTTCCGGCTCCGGCTCTGGAGGCCGCTCAGTAGGCGTGATGCCCACCAGCTTGTCCCCCTCAATCTGGAGGTCACACCAGCCATAGGTCGCCCACACCGCGTCATGGAGGTGGGCGGGCACCTCTATGTAGCCATCCAGCCAGCAGGCGCGCCGCCCGCTCTGGCTCTGGATCGGGTGCTGGCCGGTCTCCA
>ENA-UONQ01002091-UONQ01002091.1-human-gut-metagenome-genome-assembly--contig:-CS26-NODE-2091-length-14695-cov-4.562227_pt1 | contig 14695 bp, 12 predicted proteins | sample MGYA00242460_ERZ724007 | MGnify/ENA metagenome assembly ERZ724007
ATCCTTTTTAACAAACTACTCAACTCATCTTTATCTTTAAAGATATCGCCAAAATAATCTATGATTGTTGATTCAAAAGGATCGTTCAAATCTGACAATCTTGATGCATACAATTTGTTCTCTAGAAGCGAAAATGTATCTTGCCTTATATTATCATTACTCCTAAACTTATACACCGAACTCATATAAAACAATATATTAATGTCATAAGATCTATATTTAACAAATATACGGAATATTTGAACACAGTTAATTTCAGCATTATAATCTTATGTCTTTCTCATGTTAGATTCTTCGCAAACGCCCCTCGATTTTACAGCCCGTTTTGGCGAAATAAACCCCGACATGCCCTATCTTTGCAGACGGGGTTTGTCGGGGCCCGAAAGGGCTGTTTTTGCCTTTTTCCCCTCTGTTTGGAGAGAGTCGATAAAAAAAACGTTAAATCTTCGATTTTTTGCAAAAAAACAAGTAAATTTTTGAGCAGCCTACCTTTTAAGGCGTAAGGTATTGATAATCAATGAGAATATTATGGTGCATCGGAAAACAAATGAGACAACACCTTGACAAAATACTTCGGCCATTTTCTTTTTAATACATATCTACCAACAATATCCACTGTTTTCAGGGAAATAGCATCGTGATATCCGTTTCAAATCAAGATTCGGATTTTGTCGAGTCATTAATTTCTTGTAATTTTCGTAAAATTTACGGACTAATCTCACAAAGCAATATGAAGAAAGACTTTGGATCGAAGAGTTGGCTCTACCCGATGCCCGTACTGATTGTGGCAGCCTACGACGAACAAGGCGTGCCCAATGTCATGAATGCCGCCTGGGGTGGCATGTTTACCGATGAGACAATCGGGATCTGTCTCTCCGCCGGGCATAAAACCACGAAAAATATCCTTGCAACACGTGCCTTCACCGTCAGCATGGCCACGGTCGATCAAGTGGCTGCCTGCGACTATGCGGGTATCGTCTCCGGGAATAAAGTCCCCGACAAATTCGCCCGGGCGGGATTTCATGCCACTCCTTCGGCGCACGTCAATGCCCCGATGATCGACGAACTGCCCATGACGCTCGAGTGCGAACTACTCTCCTATGATCCCGCAAGCTGCCATCTGACAGGACGTATCGTCAATATCTCAGCCGACGAAAGCATTCTGACCGACGGCCAAATCGACCTGCGTAAGTTGCGCCCGATCAGCTACGACCCCATTCATCTCGAATATATCGAATTAGGGACTACGGTTGACAAGGCCTTCTCCTGCGGCAAAAAACTAAAATAGCAAGACCTACCGCTATTCAGAATGTACGACCCTCGGTAAAACCGTATTAACATCGACGGAGAGGACAAAACCGACTCCGTCGAACGCTGTTGGTACACCTCAAGGCCCAACCGCTGCCAGGTCGTTTTCTGTAATTTCCCGAAGACCTACTCCTATGTCCCGAGCAAAGTGTTGTGGCTGAAGGATCCCGTGGTCTTCGATCCGCAGCATTGCCATCTGCTCCACAAAGGCCGCCGGATAGAGCCGCTCTCCTACATCGCCGCCTTCCAACAAGGTGCGCGGCGATTCTGGTATGTGGAATACGCCAACGGCACCGGAGCCCACTACAAGGGATCGGAGGTTGAACTTGTTCGGTCGTGCCTGGAGGAACCACCCGCACAGGATCGCTTTGCCTATCTGCGCGACGTAGCGGAGCTCAACCCTCTGGAGACCGACGACGGGCAGAAACTGCTGCTGATGCAGTATCAGAAGATCGACTTCGTCTCCGACCGTTCGGCGGCGGCCCTCTACCTGAATCCCGGCAAGGACTCGCCACGGCAATTCCCGACGCCGCCGCTCATCTACCCCTTCGGGTGCAACGCCAGCCAGCAGAGAGCCATCCAGGCAGCCTTCGGGAATCAGATCAGCATCATCCAGGGCCCTCCGGGAACCGGCAAGACGCAGACGATCCTCAACATCGTGGCCAATCTTGTGGTGCAGGAGAAGACCGTGCTGGTCGTCTCGAACAACAACTCGGCCATCGAAAATGTGGTCGAGAAGCTGGAGAAGCAGGGGCTGGGATTTCTCACCGCCCTGCTGGGCAGCCTTGAGCGAAAGACGGCCTTCGTCGAAACACAGGCTATCGAGAAGGCCATCCCGGCCGAGATCGACTCGTGGTATTCGGCCGAAACAGACTCTCCGGAATTCCTCCGCACCATCCAGTCCGAAGCCGAAGCGTTGCAAACGATTTTCGAACGGCAGGAGCGGCTGGCTCGTGCTCGACAGGAGTTGTCGGGGCTGCAAACCGAACAGCTCCATTTCGAGCAGGAGACAACGATTGATCCCACCATCACGCTTCGTCGACAGATGCCGTCAGCTCGGCTGCTGATGCTGTGGAACGAATTGCAGGCCGCAGTCGAATGGCAACCGAACGGACTCTTTGACCGATGGCGGGAAGCGGTCCGATGGTTTCTGCTCAAACGCCGGATCCGCCGCCTCTTCGACGGATTTTCCCGCCATCCGGAGCGGCAGGATCTCCAACGGCTGATCCCCCTCCTCCAGCGCAGTTACTACCAGGTTCGGCAAGAGGAACTCTCGGCGGAGATCGACCGAATTGAAAAGCAACTCGCCACGTCGGATGCTCCGGCGATGGTAGCCCGGCTGAGCGACGACTCGATGCGTTATCTGCGCAGCCGACTGGCCGCCCGCTATGGCAAGGGACACAAACGACCGATTTTCCAGCACATCACCCCCGAGCTGCTCAAGGAGTACCCCGTCGTGTTGAGCACGACCTTCTCTTCGCGGTCGAATTTCCGGGCGGAGACGCTCTTCGACTACGTGATCATGGACGAAGCCTCGCAGGTGTCGTCCGAAACAGGGGCATTGGCGTTGATGTGCGCCCGCAATGCGGTGATTGTCGGCGATTCGATGCAGCTGCCCAATGTCATCACCGATGCCGACCGGCTCCGCATGCAGGCCATCGCCGCCAAACACGCGATCGATCCCCGCTACGACTGCGCCGCGCTGAGTTTTCTAGAGTCCGTCTGTCGGGTCTTTCCCGAAGCGCCTCAGACGCTGTTGCGCGAACACTACCGCTGCCATCCGAAGATCATCAACTTCTGCAACCAGCGCTTCTACGGCGGGCGCCTGTTGATCATGACCGAGGATCACGGCGAGCCCGACGTCATCACGGCGTGGCGAACCGCCCCGGGGCATCACGCGCGGGGAGCGTTCAATCCCCGCGAGATCGAGACGATCCGGCGCGAGATGCTGCCATCACTCCCCTGCGAGCCGGCCGAAATCGGCATTATCTCCCCCTACAACGAGCAGGTCAATGCGCTCCACCGCGAGCTGGGCGGAGGCATTGACGTGGCTACGGTACACAAGTTCCAGGGACGGGAGAAGGAGGCCATCATCCTGTCGACCGTCGACGATCAGATTACCGCCTTCACGGATGATCCCAATCTGCTGAACGTTGCCGTATCGCGGGCCAAGCGGCAATTCACGCTCGTCACCTCGAGCAACGAGCAGCCCGACAGCCGCAACATCGCCGACCTGCTGGCCTACATCGACTACAACGGCGGCAAGATCACGGAGAGCGCCATCCATTCGGTTTTCGACCTGCTCTACGAACCCTACGCCGAGGCGCGGCGGGAGTTCCTCAAACGGCATCGGCGGATCTCGGAGTTCGACTCCGAGAATCTGACCTATGCCCTGTTGGAGCGGGTGTTGGAGGCCGACCCGGCATTCCGGCATCTGGGCGTCCTCTGCCACCAACCGCTGCGACAACTGATCCGCGACTGGACGATTCTCGACGACGAGGAACGCCGTTATGCCTTGAACGGTGCCACACACCTCGACTTCCTGATCTACAACCGCGTAAGCAAGCGGCCCGTCCTGGCTATCGAGACCGACGGCTACCAGTTCCACAAACAAGGAACCCGCCAATCCGAACGCGACCGGATGAAGGATCGCATCCTCGACCGCTACAGCCTACCGCTGCTGCGCCTCTCGACCACGGGCACCGACGAGGAGGCCAAGATCCACACGCTATTAAAACGCAATTAACAGAATTTATCTACTTGCCCACCCGCTCAAGAAGGTTATCACAGAAGAATCCTATAAACCTACACCCTACCAGGATCAGACTTGCAATACAAAACCAAGCTTTAAGAAACAATAAAAACTCACGACCTCCTCTTTCATGAAATTAGGATATATACATAGCAACAGGGAAGAACAAACCCGGGTCATGCAGGTACTGAAAATGACCTCGGAATCTGTAGCCCTCGACGAACTCGGCATTGGCCGTATTCGTGACGCTTTTTCAGACCGGATGTTCCCCGGAATATCCACCCTGCAGAAGCACATTAAATATTTCTCGCTCATGCCTCAACTCTACCGCAAGGCTACTGAAAAACGATATAACCGGATTTCAGAGGTGAAAACGGAAATTATACGGCTGGAGCGCATCATGACAAAGAATCTCTGTGAAGGCAGTACGGACACACGAGGAATTATAGGAAGCGAAGTTATTAATAAACCCGGGAACAACTACGTTAAATACGATCCTGCATACATCTACAATACAGGATTGCTCACTTTTGGAATCTTGCGCAGTCCGCAATTGTATGAACTTATTTACTCAACATCCAATGCACTACACAACGCCCCGACGGCAGCCAGGACAGATGACGAAGATACCAATAACGATGCTGATGACAGGTTAGGCCTGTTCCAGTTTTGTTCTTTCCCGAATGTGGATTATGATTTTACTCAAAAATGCTCCTTAGACCTGACCGTAGAGGACAAAGACTTCATTGTGGGTCACATACTAAATGCAAAAGCATGTCAAGGTACATTATTACGTTACATCGTAGATAATCCAGACTTTGCGATAACCGATAGATTTGAACAGATCCCATACCGCCAATTGCCACAGGAGATTGGAGAATTGCAAGACCTGGCCCGACGCTTTGCGGATTTTATATATATGGTGCACATCCGCTATAACTATATCTATTCGCAATACCAGGATGAAGAGATGCGAGTTGAATTTCAGGAGAAACTTGAAGAATACCGGGAAAGTGGGACCGATATAGACAAGGTACTGAATGCCGTAAACATACGGGAGGATAGCGGGAAAAGGTTCTGCGAAAAAGCTGCGGAACGCCTTGCTGCCAATGATATTGAAGAAGATGGAGGTCTGGACCAACTGATTATCAGCCGAGAACGAAATGTAAAAGGGAATCGCAGGAAAATTGGAAATCCTGCATACGTTTACGACAAGAAAGCCCGCATACATTACTATAAACTCACGTACCGATGGGATACGGTGAAAATCTTTGTTGACGAATTAAGAAAGGAGGCTATCAATGGCTGAAGCATTATGGAATGATATTGTCTATACGGATGTATTGCAAAGTGACGGCTTTGTGGTTGATTATGCCGTATGCACGACCTATAGTCTGGACATGCCTTCCTTATTGTCGGTACCATTTATGCTGGGTACGATGACAGATTTGACGGAGGCAACCATGCGTTCTCCCCACTTGATTCTTGAGACTATCAATCAATCGGCAGGTAAATTTGCAGTTTTTTGTAACGCCGGATGTATTGCAATACCGCAGGCCAACTCCAAAGTGTATTCACTTCTTGAGCAAAGCGTTGTGCAGGTAACACTCCAGGCGAAAGGCGGAGGCTTCATCAATTTTCATCCCAAAGTATGGATAATCAAAGAAACAAACCCGAATACAGGTACGCAGCAAATCAAATTGATTGTCCTTTCACGCAACCTAACCAGTTCTAACGACCTGGACGTAGTATGTGAACTTTCCGGAAAGATCAGCACGAAACAAGCTACTCAAAAAGCCCAAAGCAAACATAAACCGCTTGTGGACTTTCTCACATGGTTGATCGGAAAAACCGATAACTGTACTATCCGTAAAAATATGTGTTCGCTCTGCATAGACATTAACTGCATCGAACAATTTGATCTTACGGATTCGCCCTTTGAAGATTACGAGTTTTTCCCCATGGGAATACCTGGATATGATGGACATGCAGAATGCCTTGAACAGAGTATGTTGAAGCATGCAACAGAGATGCTGGTTATCTCTCCATTCGTAGACACACATATCCTGAATCAAATGGTCAGTTGCAGCCACGGAGCCAGAAAGACACTCATCACAAGACATGCTTCTGTTACACAAGAGATCATAAATTTATTTAATAACGAAGTGTACACACCCAAGGAGGTACTGACCGATAAAGTAGAAAAAGATGTAGCTGTCGATTTGCACGAGAAAGTTTATTTCATACGCAGACATGAAGGCCATCTTTACTATAACCATATGTATCTCGGTTCTACCAATGCTACCAAGAACGGATTCGGACGGAATGTGGAATTTTTACTGCACCTGAAGTTTGCCCCATATAAGACCTCGTATGAAAAATACCGGAGTGAACTGATTAACGACAGTAAAGAGTGTATGTTCGAGCAGGTTATTTCGGTACCTAAGGAAGACGGTGGTAAAAAGAATGTCACCGACGAACTGATATTGCGTCGTGCGATTGCAGCGATTCAAAAGGCACAAATCAGATCAAATAACGGCAGCTATACCATTACAATCCAATGCCTACCAAACAAGCTCCCTTCGGAATCTGTTTTCCTTTATCCTTTAGGATGTAATGGCAAAGAACAAGAGTTGACTGATGATCTGATATTTGAAGACATACCACTGGATTCACTGACAGAGTTTTACTCAATACGCACTGGAGATTTACACCGAGTGATAAAGATAAAGACGGAAGAAATGCCAACCGACGAACGGGACAAAGCCATATTCCGTTCTTTCATCAATACAAAAGGGAAGTTCATCAACTACCTGGCTTTCATGCTGACAGAAGATGTGGAACAATATATATTGGAAAGTCAACAGTTGGAAAAAGAGTTGGCCGAAGACAAAACTGCTGCTTTGGAACAGCAAATCAGCACCTCCCTTTATGAGGATATGGTAAAAATGGCATATAAAGATCCAGACCGCATTGCATCTATCCGACAAATCGTAGAAAAAGCGGACGAGTCTGTTATTCCAGACCATTTCGTGGAGATGTACAGCACATTTGAAAATGTTCTTAAAAGAATCAAACGCTTATGAGCCGGGAAATCAAAGATTTTCAATGTGCCACAGCAGAGCGCATTCTACATATCTATAAAAACTTAGGGCACCGTCGGGTATTGCTTGCCGATGAGGTAGGATTGGGTAAGACGTATGTGGCCAAACAAGTTATTAATTTGATTCGAGAATGGCATAAGCAGGAACAAGATGATTTCTTTAAGGTTGTCTATATCTGTTCTAATGCTAATATAGCCGACCAGAACATTGAGAAATTGGGAGTTGACAATCGGATGAGTATCAGTGAGAGCCGTCTGTCAATGCAGCATCTTTATATTAAACTGGCAGAAAAAAGGATTGCGAAACAACGCGAGAAAGGGGAAATGCCAGAATCGATCATTCCACGGACACCATCAACCTCCTTCCGTTTTTACAGTGCACAAGGAACAGCCAATGAACGGGCCTTGATGTATGATATATTATGCGAGCTCCCTCAATTTAAAGATCATAAAAAAGTCATCAGCAATCTTCTTAGTTGCAATGTAAAAAACTGGCATGAACTTACTATCATCTATAACGGTAAAATCAAAGAATGTGGCAAAGACTATCTTTGCGAGATGTATGGCAAGTTGCAGACAAGCCTGTCAGATACGATTATCAATCAACTGATTGAATATGCTCAGAATGGTTGCGACAATCGGCAACGAGCAGATCTGATTAACAAACTGCGTCGTATTTTTGCCGGGATCAGTATAGACATGCTCGATCCGGATCTGGTTATCATGGATGAGTTCCAACGCTTCAACTCTCTGCTCGAACAAAGTGATGATGAGCAATCCATGCTGGCCAACAAATTTTTCGATAACAAGCGATCCAATACCAAGATTCTGTTGCTTTCCGCTACGCCCTACAAGCCATATTCTACCCTTGAAGAGTTGAATACGGATGGAAATGACGAGCACTATCAGGACTTTATGAAAGTAATGGACTTTCTATATGCCACAAAAGATAAAACCGACCGATTTAAGTTGATATGGCATACATATTCTGCCGCACTGAAGCGTACTGATGTAGTTGATCTGACACCTCTCGTCTCCGCCAAAAACGAGGCGGAAGAAGCTCTATATGGAGTGATGTGCCGCACGGAACGATTTAATAGTGGCATTATAGACGATTCTCAAGTATGCGATGTACAGGTCTTGCCGGAAGATATTCTTTCGTTTGCAGAATGCCAGCATCTTATGGATTGTCTAAGCCATGAAAATAAAAAAATACACTTGGGTAATCTTCCCATGGAGTATGTCAAATCTTCGCCTTATTTACTGTCCTTTATGGACAAGTATGAACTGAAGAAGCAAATAGTTTCAGCATTGCATCATTTAGAGGTAAAGAAACCCGGTAAAATGAAAGCATTACTCCTCTCAAGAGATGCAATCAACAAATATCGTTCAATTCCTTTTGCCAGTGGCAAATTAAAGTATCTTCACGACTTGGTATTTGGAGTTCGCCATGAAAAGAAAACACATCTGCTGCTTTGGGTTCCTGCATCCAATCCTTACTATACGGCCGAGAGTGTATTCGAGTGCAACGAGGCCCGCAGTTTCTCTAAGGTTATCCTGTTCTCGTCATGGGAAATGGTACCGAGAATGATCTCCATAATGATGTCATATTATTCTGATTTATATACTTTTGGAGAGTTAACCGAGCCGAAGATAGGCTATGCTTCAAAAAAGAAGAATCGTTACGGTGAAGGCCGTTTAAGAACAGGCGGGCTATTGGAGTATCCTTGCCGAACTTTAGCGGGTCTTTTCTCTCCTGCGGAATTCTATGGAGAAAAACTTTCTTCAATCCGGAGAATCATAAAACAGCGAATTCAAGAAAAATTTGCCCAGAATACGCTCATACATACCCTTCCACAACAAGGACGAAACAACGCCCAACTTATTCTTTCCCTCATGAGAATACTGGATGACGAACCAGTAGAAGACTTGATTGGCTTGTATGTACCTTCGAATGCATTGGATGTGATGACAGATATCGCTATAGCCTCACCTGCAGTATGTGCCTATCGACAATCAGGCAATGAAGAAGATGCCAAGATGGTAGCCAAAGCAATCGTCTCAGTGTTCAACAAGCCCGAAAGTGCAGTTGTGATAGATCTGATGTACAACAAGAAAAATGATGATGATTATTACGAATCTGTACTTGATTACTGTGTGATAGGCAACCTGCAGGCTGTTCTCGATGAATATGCACACATGGCACAAAAAAAGGAACTCGGACATGTTATCTCGGATGCCATTATCGGTACGAGCAATCTTAGTATAGACACAACCGATTCTTTGGGTACGGATAAGAAAAAGCAACTTATGCGTTGCCATTTTGCAATTCCGTTCATTGATAAAACAGTCACAGACAAATCAGTCGCACGTACCAGCAATATCCGTAAGGCATTCAACTCTCCCTTCCGGCCATTCTTGCTTTCTACCACTTCGATTGGACAGGAAGGTCTTGATTTTCATTGGTATGCCAGAAAGATTGTTCACTGGAATTTACCTTCGAATCCGGTTGATTTGGAGCAACGCGAAGGCCGTATTAACCGCTATAAATGCCTGGCTATACGCAGAAATGTGGTAAAATTATATGGCAATGCAGTGTATCATACTTGGGATGATTTATTCTCTATGGCTTACAAAGATTTGAAAGGTACGCATTCGGATATCGTTCCTTATTGGTGCCTTCCTGTCGCAGAACTAACAGAAGAACAACGGGCTAAATTGGAATACATTGAACGTATTGTTCCGCTTTACCCTCTCAGCCGTGATCGATATAAATACGATCGCCTGATCAAAGTACTTGCATTGTATCGTATGACATTGGGACAGCCACGTCAGGAAGAATTGTTGAACCTTTTGAAAGATATGCACCTTTCGGATGAACAGCTCAAAGAGTTGACTATTGATTTGTGTCCATATCATAAAGAGCGTGAATCATGAAATAAGACTTTCAAAACCAATAAATTTCATTTAGCCCAATAAAATCTAAACTATTTTGGAGGAAAAGACCATTAATTGTCCACCACATTATAACCGCATTTCAAGAAAAAGTCGTTCTGCTATATAATTATATACTCTAATAGCATTCTCCCAACCGCCACAGCAATCAGGACTGAGAGCAATAGTAAGTACAGCTATTTTAGCTTTCTCTTTAACAATCTGGGTACATATAGATTCTATATACGTCTCTGTAAATAATTGAACATTATTATTAAAAAAATAATCAACATCCAGATTTACAATCCATAATCTTCCTTTATTATTACTAATCTGCTCTTCCAGTAGTCGACTTAAATCATAACAATTGATATTGATTGGATTAACTGGATATTCTTGCCATCCGTTATTAAGATCATAATAGCGATCGTATGGCTGAGTTTTTGTTACACTGCAGTTTTCGCCTGATACAAAATCATGACATACATAAACTTCTTTCATAAACCAATGAGGAAACACTGATTTCATGTGAAGTATATAATTATCCCAACGTATAGCTTTCACTGGAGGCATCACAACTTTAGGCGGTTGTTCATAATGTAAGGAAATATATCTTTCAAGCGAAATTGGAGTTTCTTCAAATAAGTCCTTCACAATATCATGCTTATCATTAGCGAGATCATCATGCTGATCAATATGACAAAAGTTATATTCTTTACGACGATCTAAGGTATTATACCAACACCACCCTGCCGCAAGATGATTGTCCATTACATAAGTACATCCTTCCTGATAAAGAATATTTAACGCACTTGAGCCGGACTTCAATCTCTTGAACTCTTCACGTTGTATATGCCACATAGCTTTCATTGTGCATAAAAATAAAATAAGAATCGCACATATCTTAAGAATCTAACAATCTTGAGTTTCTTTCGACTCACTAACACAGTTTAGATTCTTATTATTTAGTAGGAAGTATTTCTCGCAGTCTGTTAAACTCATAGACCGTCTCTTGCTCATTCAACCCGGCCTTTGCTGCCACTGCCAAAAGATCCTCTTTCCTCGGTTCGATACTATCGTTGATGGAAGTCGTGCGAAAACCGTTAATGCCATCGCTGGGCAACAGGTCATAGGCCGGAGCAAAATGCCAATCGCCATCCCGATGAATAAAGGCGAAGTTCTTAGCGTGGTCATCCTTGTTACCGATGAGATAATTGAACACCATCAGTCGATAAACTTTCCACAACTCGGCTACACTATGCGTCAGCACGGCGCACACTTGAAAAATATGCTTGTAGTCGATACTGGGCAACCGATAATCGGCACCGATAAGACCAGCCACGCTAACAACATGCAACTTACCTTGAAGCGTTCGGTCGAAACGCTCCACGCCGAAGTACTTGCCTTCGAAAAGCCGTGTATCAGGCATTTCGATTCCGCACTCTTTAGCAAGCAGCGAATAGCGGTATTCATCCACACCGATACTCTGCGGATCTCTCTTGGCTCGAAACTTGACCAGCCACTCTTTGCCTTCATAACGGGCGAAGATCTTGGGACGTGCGCCACCCGGAGAGCCACCACGATCTTGAAATTCCTCGATGCCTTTCCCCCTATATTCGTCGCTGCCCAATATCCGCTCTGCTTCCAATGCCAACTTTTCGAAATCGGCATAATCCTGTCGAGTCACGACACTATGATCCGGACGAAACTCCAGGGCCCCACGTCCCGACGACCCGACCAATGCAAGGCGATCCAGCAAAGTAAGCGCGCGAGGATTGATCCCCTTTTGTTGCAGGTATCGATCCACAATAAGAAGGCCCCATCCATCGGGCAGGCAATCATCGAAGACACCGAATCCCCCCTCAAACGGACGCGGTTTGGCAATAAAGACGCCGCTTCGCAAAGGCAGCTCAAAGGGAGAAATGGAGAAACCCGAACCGAGCCAATCGGGAGCATATTCAAATGCACACAACCCCTCCTTGGTCAGAGCCAGACGTCCCACCAACCGATCCGCAAGAAGAACTTCGATTTGTTTGATGCTATTCATTTTTCCGCCCCCGTTTACGCGTGACACTTTGCTCATTCAAGACATCATCGAGCGATTGATATTGCCTCTGCGCAAAAAGAGCATCGAACTCCGAAAGAGCATTCAAGGCAAAGCCTATCTGAAGCAGCCCCTTCAACGAGATCTCCCCCGTCTGCTCAAATCTGCGATAGGTTGCGAACTTGATTCCTGCTCTCACAGCCAAACCCTCCTGCGTCAAATCCAACTCCAATCTCCGAGCTTTGACTCTCGCTGCAATCCGCATGGCCACCTCACCTGGATTTAAGACATCAAACGCTATCATGTTATTCATAAATGCCATTTATACCACAAAACAAATAAAATAATATTCCTTACAAATATAATCAATATCTTCCATTTAAGCAACATTCACCATGAAACACAGACTGCGAAGAGAAATTTCCTTGCAACCGGCCGGAAATTCCCAACAGAATAAAAAAGTCGGGCTCCGCAATTCGGAACCCGACTACCCTATCCTCAGTGTGTGACGGCTACTTCTTCTTGCGATACCCGCACTTCGGACATATACCCTCCTCGTTGAGTGCAACGCCGCACAGCGGGCAGCGGTCGATGTCGTTCTTGGTCACGAACTCCGCCGAGGCTGCATTCACACCGCTCGTGAAGGTAATCTTGGCGATGTTGAGCTTATCCTTCAGCAGGTCGTAGACAATCTTGATCATCCCCTCAACCGTCAACGTCTCCTTCGTGACTACCAGACGGCAATCGGGATAGGCCGTGGCCAGTTCCGTCTTGAAGGCCGGGCCCTTCATCTTGTTCTGCGGGTGTCCGTTGCGGATGCCCTGCTTCTCGTAGACGTCCAGAACGGCCGGCAGCAGCGGATCATCCTCGCGCAGAACCAGCGTATGGTCGAAATTCCGGAGCACGTCCCACGCTACCTTCTGAATCTCGTTGCAGGGGTAAACCATGTTCACGCCCGCCTCGATGCTATCCTCCACCTCGATGGTCAACTTTCCCGTGTGGCCGTGGAGATACTGAGCCTCTCCTTGAAAACCGTAGAAACGGTGTGCATACTGCAGATCGAATGTTGTGATACTTCTCATAACAAATTGCGGTTTTAAGTTAGACATTCTTTTTCAGAGTTACCTGTACCTGTACTTTTCCGATCTCCTCCGTCGGGGTGATAGATGAACGACAAACAATTTGCCAATCAGAAAAATTGGCATCAATTTTCATAAACAAAGCGAGAATTCGAAATATTTTCCTAACTTTGGATTCAAGAGCAAATAGGCTTCACGATGGCTTTCAAGGTTTTCACGCTGCTGATAAACGGACTGGTTCCTGTTATTCCGGCTTGGTTCATCATGAACTCGCACCCGGAAACAGCGGTTATCAAGCCGTGGCCAATCGTTTGGACATTGCTCGGGGTCAACGTGCTTTTCATTCTGATCGCCTGGAAACACCTCGGATATACACGCCGGCAACGAGAAACGGAAGCCTTGATGTTAATCATCAATGCATTCGTCCCTTTGGCAACGTACAACTGGCTGTTTCCTGCCGAAACGCAGTTTTCGTTTCCCGTGCAAATTCTGCTGTACTGTTTCATGCAGGTTGTATGGATTGTCTCGATTGAAATTGCACCGGATTGGGTCGGACGCATCCGACAACGCAAAGCCGAGGAGCGAGCCTTGTCGGGCAAACAGCACTTTGAATCCAGAGAGGAGGTTCTGAAAAAGCACCAAAACAAGGCTTAAAAAAAGATCTCGTTCTTCCCGGATGAATCCCCGGTTCGGAGCGGGAAATGAACCTCCAAAATTCGGACTCCGAACCCGGGTTTTACATTTTTCCGAGAATATCGGACCTCTGAAATGAAGCGTCAAACAAGGTTTTGCCGCCTCTTTACAGCGTGCCTTTTTGCGGCATCTGTTAACATCGTAACTAACAGAAAATTAACGAGTTACAACGCTTTTCTGCATCGGACTGTAACCCGGTCCGGCTTTTGGGAGATTCTTCATGGAATTTCCGGACAAAGCAAAATGAGGCGTCACTGTTTGTTCGCCGGACCGGGTTCCTTCCGCACGTCTTTTTAGCGTTTGAGCCGATAGTCGATTCCCGCTTTGCGGGCCTGCGAGTGCTGGTAACGGCGGTGGATGCGGTACATGCGCCCGTCTTTTACGAACCGCGCCCCGGTCTGGTGGAAGCAGAAGGAGATGTCTGCCGCCACGCACTGTTCACGCAGCCCGAGCACCCAGGCGTAGTCGCACGGCCGGGCCTCGTTGCCCGATTCGCCGCCCGCCGAGACCTCCTCGACGGCGGGCGAGAGATAGCGTGCGATGTCGAGCGGTCCCAGCAGCGGGGCGCAGACGATGAGCCGGTGGCGGACCGGCGTCGCGAGGAACAGCAGCAGCCGGTAATCGGCCATCGCCTGATTTTCGACCGTGCAGCCGATGACGACATTCTCATATCCGTCGCCCCAGTCGGGCGGCAGTACGGCGGCCAGCCGGTCAATGCGCTTGGTGAAGAAGAGGAACCGCAGGTCGTGGCGGATGCGCATCATCTCCCAGGCCTCGGCACG
>ENA-UONQ01002104-UONQ01002104.1-human-gut-metagenome-genome-assembly--contig:-CS26-NODE-2104-length-14629-cov-4.491629_pt1 | contig 14629 bp, 20 predicted proteins | sample MGYA00242460_ERZ724007 | MGnify/ENA metagenome assembly ERZ724007
GATGAGGATGAAGAATATTTTGGACCTGAAGATGAGTATGAGGCAGACAGACCTGCCAAGCGAAGCCCTTTTTCTTCCAGAGATGACGGAGATGGGTATGATGAAGGTGCTGAGGAGTCCAAGCCTCGTTTCTTTTCACGTTCATCAAAGGTAGTTCCCATGAAAAAAATGGAGGTATCCCTGATTAAGCCCACTTCGATCGAAGACGCCCGGGAAATTTGTGATTATCTTCTGGCCGGTAAGGCAGTTGTATTAAATATGGAAGGAATTCATACAGAAGTAGCACAGCGTATTATCGACTTTACTTCAGGAGCAACCTACTCCATGAACGGAAACCTTCAGAAAATTTCCAGTTATATTTTTATTGCAACACCCGAAACCGTGGGACTTTCCGGAGATTTTCAGGACCTGTTGAACAGCGGCGCCCTGGATGTAGCCGGTTTGAATATCCGGATCTGACAGAGTTCATAGGGCAGTCTGAAGACTGCCCTTTTTGCGTTCGGAATAAAGAATATGCAGTCAGAACAGGCTGTACAGCAAAAGACGGAGGAAATTACTATGGCAAGAAGAATGACCGTTCACAGAGACGGAAAGGCAATCTATGATATTGTAATACAGTCTTCTTTTGATTATCTGGGACAGGAGGTAAAGACACTTTCCGTTGAGGGAAGAAAGCTGTGTATTGTAACGGACAGCAATGTAGCGCCGCTGTATCTGAAACAGGTTGAGGAGCAGCTGAAGCCCTTCTGCGGGCAGACGGATGCATTTGTTTTTCCTGCAGGGGAGGAACACAAAAATCTGGATACGGTAAAAAGTCTTTATGAATTTTTGATTCTCAGACATTATGACAGGGGAGATATGCTGGTAGCTTTAGGAGGCGGTGTAACCGGAGATCTCTGCGGCTTTGCTGCAGCAACGTATTTAAGGGGAATCCGTTTCATTCAGGTGCCGACAACCCTTCTTTCTCAGGTTGATTCCAGCATTGGAGGAAAGACAGGGGTTGACTTTGATGCCTACAAAAATATGGTAGGCGCATTTCATATGCCTTCCCTTGTATATACCAGTACAGGAAGCCTTCTGACCCTCTCTGATGAGCAGTATTCCTGCGGAATGGGAGAAATTGTAAAGCATGGACTTATTAAGGACAGAGCTTATTATCTCTGGCTGATGGAGCATGCGGAGGAAATCCGCCGCAGAGATTTGGATATCTGCGAGGAAATGATATTTATCAGCAATCAGATCAAACGGAATGTGGTAGAGCAGGATCCGACGGAAAAAGGGGAGAGAGCGCTGCTGAATTTTGGTCATACACTTGGTCATGCTATTGAAAAACTGATGAATTTCAAATTGATGCACGGGCAGTGCGTAGCGCTGGGCAGCGCTGCTGCAGCCTGGATTTCTGCGGAGAGAGGATATATTACCAGTGAGGAAGCAAAACAGGTAAAGGAAGCAATGGCAATGTTCGGTCTTCCGGTATCTCTGGAGGGGATGGACCTGTCCTTCCCGGAAATCCTTGAAACAACGAAAAGTGATAAGAAAATGGATTCCGGTGTGATTAAATTCATTCTGTTAAAACAGATTGGAGACGCCTATGTAGATCGCACAGTTACCGAAAAGGAAATGATGAGCGGACTGGAGTGGCTGAAGAACGGAAAAGAAACAGCAGGAGGCATATATGAAAAATAAAGCAGGAAATCTTTTGTCGTGGGCAGCTGTCTCTGCAGTCCTTATTGGCCTTGATCAGTATACAAAGGCCCTGGCTGTGGCTCATTTAAAGAATCAGCAGCCCTTTATAATCTGGGATGGGGTGTTTGAACTGCTGTATTCAGAAAATCGCGGAGCAGCGTTTGGAATGCTGCAGGGACGTCAGGGATTTTTCTTTCTGATTGGAATCGTTGTTCTGGCTGCTGCAGGATATGCCATGATTCGGATGCCGGGATGGCAGGAAAAACGATATCATTGGCTGAAAATCTGTGTAATTATGATTACAGCAGGGGCTGTGGGAAATATGATTGACCGGATAACGCAGGGATATGTTGTGGATTTCCTTTATTTTAAACTGATTAATTTCCCGATTTTTAATGTTGCAGATATTTTTGTGACAACAGCGACAGCTCTTCTTTTTGTTGTGCTTTGTTTCTACTACAAAGAGGAAGAACTGGAGATTTTTAGTTTTTCCAAGAAAGGAGAGGTTCATTGACAGAGGAATTTAAGGCAGAGTATACTCCGGGAGAGGAATTACTTCGCATTGACCGTTTTCTGGGCAGCCGTCTGGAACAGGTGTCCCGCTCCTATCTTCAGAAGCTGGTGAAGGAGGGCGCGGTTCTTGTAAACGGAAAGCCTGTAAAAAGCAGCTATAAGGTTGAAAATGGAGACTGGATTCGTCTGGAGATACCGGATGCTGTAGAGCCGGAAATTGAAGCTGAGGAGATGGATCTGGATATTCTTTATGAGGATTCGGATATTATTCTGATCAACAAGCCCAAGGGAATGGTGGTGCACCCTGCAGCCGGACATTATTCCGGAACCCTGGTAAATGGCTTAATGGCACACTGTAAGGATGAATTGTCCGGAATTAACGGAGTGATGCGGCCGGGAATCGTACACAGAATTGATATGGATACGACAGGCGTATTAATTGTCTGTAAAAATGATAAAGCCCACAATGCGATTGCAGAGCAGCTGAAGGTTCATTCTATTACGCGCAAATACTATGCCATTGTTCATGGCGTGCTGAAAGAGGATACCGGTACGGTAAATGCCCCGATTGGCCGTCATCCGGTGGACAGGAAAAAAATGAGCATCAATGAAAAAAACGGGAAAGAGGCGGTAACGCATTACCGGGTTCTTCGCCGGTTCCGGCGGTTTACCTTTGTAGAGTGCCAGCTGGAAACGGGACGGACCCATCAGATTCGCGTTCATATGGCCAGTATCGGCCATCCTCTGCTGGGAGATCAGGTATATGGCCCGGCAAAGGTGCCTTTTTCCGGTCTTCAGGGTCAGACACTGCATGCGGGTGTGCTGGGAATCATTCATCCATCTACGGGAGAATACATGGAATTTACAGCACCGCTTCCAGATTATTTTGAAGCTGTTTTGAAAAAGCTGGAAACAGATTAAGACACCTTTTTATTCTTATTTTCATAGAGCTTGTGGGAATTGCCTGATTATTTCTGGAATATTTCTCTTTTTTTATGTACTTTTCTGAAATTTTGTTGTATAATATAAAGGTAATCATACAAGGCCGCGGAGAGTCGGATAGAGACCTGTTTTCAGGTTTACCTGTATCGTTACAAACAAAATTTAGAAATGACATGCATTGCAGGTTACTGAAAGGAGAAGGATGACTATGAAGGGAAATCTTGTTATTACAATCGGAAGACAGTGCGGAAGCGGCGGAAAGGCAATCGGACAGCTGATTGCTGAGAAGCTGGGCGTAAAGTGCTACGATAAGGAGCTTTTAACACTGGCAGCAAAGGAAAGCGGCCTGTGTGAAGAACTGTTTGAAACACATGATGAGAAACCCACAAGCAGTTTCCTTTATTCTCTGGTAATGGATACCTACTCCCTGGGCTACACAACCTCCGCTTACATGGATATGCCGATTAACCATAAGATTTTTTTGGCACAGTTTGATACGATTAAAAAACTTGCGGACCAGGAGTCCTGTGTCATTGTAGGACGCTGTGCAGATTATGCCCTTGCAGATTATCCCAATACGGTATCTGTATTCATTACAGGAGATGATGATCACAGAATTGACCGTTTAACGGAGCTTTATAAAGTGGAACCGTCCAAGGCAAAGGATATTATGGCAAAGACGGATAAGAAACGTGCCAGCTATTACAATTATTATTCCAGCAAAAAGTGGGGAGATGCAAGAAGCTATAATCTCTGTATTAACAGCTCCACTCTTGGAATTGAAGGTACTGCAGATATGATTCTTGCCTATGCAAAAGCAAAGCAGGAGCAGATAAAGAAAGAAGAAAAATAAGAAGATAGAATAAAGCGGAGGGCGCTGTTTCTCGAGTGAATAATCACCGGGGACAGCGCCCCTGCTGTATATTGCAGCAAAAAATACGAAAAAAGGTCAGGACATCATGCGGAAAAGTCCGATGACCTTTCCGAGAATTTCCACCTGAGAGACAATAATCGGATCCATAGAATCATTTTCAGGCTGCAGCCGGTAATAGCCATCCTCTTTAAAAAAACGCTTTACCGTTGCAGAATCGTCTAAAAGAGCAACGACAATCTCACCGTTCTGGGCAACATTGGTACACTCTACAATAACCTGATCCCCATCAAAGATACCGACATTGATCATACTGTTTCCCTTCACACGAAGCATATAGGTGTCTGCATTGGGCAGAAGACTGGAGGGAATCGGAAAATAATCCTCAATATTCTGCTGAGCCAGAATCGGCTGTCCTGCAGCAACAGTTCCAATTATGGGAACCTGAACCATCTCTCTGCGGGTCAGAGAAAAGTCATCATCAAGAATTTCAATAGCGCGGGGCTTCGTTGGATCGCGCCGGATATATCCATTGTGCTCCAGAGATTCCAGATGGGAATGGACAGAAGAGGTGGACTTTAAATGGACTGCTTCACAAATTTCGCGAACAGCCGGCGGATATCCCTTCTTTAAAATGCAGGATTTGATATATTCTAAGATCTCCTGTTGCTTGGCAGTGATTTTTCCCTGTGACATATATAGTATCCTCCGTTTAGTAGGTGTGTAATCATAATCGAAAATGTATTTAAAATTGGAATTTCTTTTTAATAAAAATCTGATTTCATGATTTTATAATAACACAGTTTTTTTGAAAAAGCAAACTTTTGTTCGATTATTTTTACAAAACCCATTGACAAACACATGTTCGGTAGCTATAATGAACATAACACAGAACACATGTTTGTTTTTTGCGGGATTGAAATGAAAGGGGATACGGAAGATGAGAAGAAGAGAAATGAGACGGCGGATGAGGGGGCTCGTGATTGCTGTTTTGATGGTTCTTGCTTTTTTATCCGGTTTTTTTGGAAGATCTTTGCTGAGTGCCTATGCGGAGGAGGAGTATGTAAAGCCGGTGAAGCCCTATTATACCAGTATTCAGCTTCAGCCGGGGGACAGTTTATGGGATTTGGCAGAGGAGTATATGGATGGAAGCGGCTATTCTAAAAAAGAATATGTAGAGGTTCTCAAGAGGATGAATGGATTGAGCAGCGACAGAATTCATGCCGGTCAGTATTTGACCGTGGTTTATTTTGCAGAATAAAAGACAGGAGAGAGAAGCGGCCGCCTGTCAGGTTCACCGGCGGCCATAGCTTTTCTGAATTCTGCGTTTTTCTTTTTTCGATTATACGCCTTTCCGTTTGGCATCGTCCGTGTGACAGGATTTAAATTGCCCCAGGAGTTTCTTTGCGAGGAGTAGTATTCTTTTTTTGCTTTTTTACTTCGCTTATCAATAGAAATATAGGTTTTCACTGGATAACCGCCTTTCATAGCTATAGTTTGATAATCTTTTTATTTCTGTATTTCTTTGCGACCATGAAGTGATTATATACCAGATAAGAGAGAATGTCATTAAACTGCAGGTTAAAAAAGAGTCCTGAACGAGGAATATCCCCGTCAATGACGAGGATATCTTCAATACTGGTGTGCAGCAATCTGCTTAGAATAATAAAATTATCAAGACTGGGCAATGATTTTCCGGAAATCCATTTATAAATTGCCTGAGGATTTTCAAATCCAAAAGCACCCTGAATTTCCCGGATCGTATAACCGTTCTCTAAGAGCAAGCGTTTGATCCGCTTTCCGGTTTCCGTTGGCCGGATCGATACATACACTGGTTCCATACTTCATTCCTCCGTGATTCTGCTCCATCCCAAAACACTTTCTTTATTATACCATGATAGAATTGTAAAAACCAGATATTTGGGTTTTTACTTATGGTGATTTTCTTCTTTTTCTCTTAAGGTAACAGCGTTGCGGGCACTTCGCCGCCGTTCGTCTTCCAGTGCAGCATAATGTTTTTTTGTTGTATTTACATCTGCATGACCTAAAACATCGGCAACCAGATAGATGTCGCCGGTTTCCCGGTATAGATTGGTTCCATACGTGCTGCGAAGTTTATGCGGTGTGATTTTTTTTAACGGGGCAACAAGCTGAGCATATTTTTTGACCAGATTTTCGACACTGCGCACAGAAATGCGTTTTCTCTGAAGAGAGAGGAAGAGAGCCTGTTCATGCCCGGGGCAGGCTTCAATTTCACGCCGTTCCTCCAGATAGTCAAGAAGAGCGTCTTCAACTTCTGTGCCAAAATAAATGGTAACCTCTTTTCCGCCTTTTCTGTGAATATGGATTCCGCCATTTTTAAAGTCAATGTCATCCAGATCCAGTCCTACACACTCAGATACACGCAAACCTGTACCAAGCAGAAGAGTAAGAAGGGCAAGATCCCGGATTCGTGTTCGATTATGGAATGCCTTTTGCTTTTCTGTCAGCTGATCTCCCTGCTCAACCTCATCCAGGAGAAGAGCCACTTCATCAATATCAAGTCGTATAATTTCTTTTTCGTGAAGCTTTGGAAGCTGAACCAGAGCCGCAGGGTTAGTTGTCAGCTTCTCACAGCGGAAAAAGTAATTGTAAAAGCTTTTCAGAGAAGAAATTTTACGCATAATTCCGCGTTCTTTATTGGTTATTTCCTGGTGATTGTCATTAAAGCGATATTTCAGATATTCCATATATTCTTCCAAATCAGATACGGTGATCTGATCCAGATATTCCAGCCGGATATCCCTGCGTTCCATTTTAGAAAAAAAGGGATTTTCCCTTCTTAAAAAATCGAAAAATACGGTCAGATCATAGGCATAGGCAATGCGGGTTCTGGAGGAAGTCCGCGGCTCAATTCCGCGAAAATAATCAACGCAGAAGGGGGGAAGCTCTTTTATGATTTCCCGAAGTTTTTTAACATTTTCAATGTCTTTTTGTTCATGGTAAGGAAGATTTTTCATCATTGAATACCTCTTTTCATGTTTTAAATCATACAATCATATCAGGCCATCCCTCTAAATGTCCGTTAATAACAGCAGAGAAGAGCCGGTCTTTAACTCCGGGATTTTCCCTGTCAAGAGTCCGAATGAGATTTTTCACATATTCCCGCCGGGTATGGCCGTCCATGGGACAGGGGTTTTTGCATACAGGAAGCTGATAACGGTTGCGGAAGCCCTTAACGTCAGCTTCTGACACATACAGCATGGGACGAATGACAGAAAGTCCGGTTCGATCCAGATGCGTACGGGGGGAAAAAGCATGGAACCGTCCCTCGTAAATTAACGACATCAGGGCTGTTTCTATCAGATCATCCCGATGATGGGCATAAGCAATTTTATTGCAGCCAATTTCCAGAGCTTTCTGATTTAATGCGCCTTTTCTCATTTTTGCGCAGAGAGAACAGGGATTGGATTCTTTTCGAATATCAAATAATACGGCGCCAATATCTGTTGGAATAACATAATATGGAATATCGAAAGAATGACATAGAGTCTTTACAGGCTCTAAATCCAGGTTTCCAAGTCCCAAATCTACAGTAATTGCAGAAAGAGAAAAAGACTTTGGATAAAACCTCTGGAGGCTGTGGAGTCCCCAAAGCAGGGTTAAACTATCTTTGCCGCCGGAAATTCCGACGGCAATATGATCCCCATGATCAATCATTTGATAATTGTCAGCAGCCTGACGAATCAGGCTGAGAAGTCGCTGCAGTTTCATAAGCGCAGTGAGATCCTTTCTAAAAGAGTAGTGAATTAAATTTGCTAAATAAATAATAAAACGGAATGATAAAATGCAGACAGGCCAAAACAGGTTAATCTGCAAAAGGAACAGTGATTTCCAACTATTCGCGAAAGTCTAGTTTAACGAATAGTTAGGCCTATCAACTATACCTCCACTTATTTTAGCATGTATTTTTTATTTTGCTATAGTTGGGGGTATTTTTTATGAAAAAATTAATATGTTTTGTTTTATCTGCTCTTCTGGTTTCCGCTTCTACGGTTCCGGCCTTGGCTGCTGTTGCAACATCTTCTAATTCTGATTTTAGATTAGAGGACTATTTGGATAATTATAAAAAAATACCGTTACCGGCTGACAATCCCGGTCTTGGTTATGTTTCAGATGCTCCGGTTCATACTTCATCAGATTCTGATGTTTGGATTGGTGATGATGGACTTCCGGTTGCTGATGATATGCCGACTCCTGCGCCGTATGAAATAAGTTTGCTTTCCTCCGGCGAAGCAAATTCTGTTGTTTGTTATGCCCGTACCAGTAAAGGCGTACTTCATGCCGATTTAGGCGGTGACTATTATGAGACTTTTGAGTTTCCTCTTTTAACGGATGGCTCTTATTATACAAATGTTGAGTTTATGTTTAAGACGAGCAAAAACATTTTGCCGGATCCAGGCACTTATGAAGTTACTGTCAAATTGTTTGATAATTTAGGCAATATACGCGATACCGGCGTTGATAATGTTGTAGGTGATTCTTTTAATATGCAAGATGGCGGTAAAAATGCTTCCGGTCTTTATCATGCCAGTCCTGTTACTGTTGATTTTAATAAAAAAAATTGGACAGCTAAATGTACTATCAAGACAAATTATAATACTGATTATGTGTCATATAGTTTTAATTTATATACAGATGTCCTTATCAATCAAATATCATTACGTTTGATTGATGTCATTTTTAAAGCTGATGCAACATCATCTCCTGCTCTTTCTGCTCCGGGCGATAGTGGCAGCGCGGAAAATCATATCGCAAATCAAAGTACTCAGATTGCCCAGAATACGGCAGCTATGCAAGATACCTTAAAAGAGATTGTTCAGACCATAAGTAAACAGCTGGAAGCTCTCTGGAACCAGCAATATAACTACATTCACCTGGAAGATATGGCAAATGCAGACAAGAACGCGGATAAGATTGTCAATTCCATCAGTGATAATATTAGTGACCAGATGATAAATGATGATGCTAATACAGATACCATAGTAAATGGCTATGACGGCTCTGGCATTGATTCAGACAATAACCGTTTGAATAATTCCATCAATGAGTATGAATCTGCTGAATCTGCTGTTCTGGATAAGGTTAATAAGGAACTTGGGAACTTTGAATTTCAGAATTCTTTTCAAGGGTATGTAAACTCCATTACGATGATTTCCTCATTTCTTCAGCGGTTATATGATAATTCCGGAGCTTTTAAGGATGTTATCAATATTGGTTTCTTCCTCTCAATCGCTTCCATTGTAATAGGTATGTACCGGTTTAAGGAGGGATGATAGATGTTTGCTTTCTTCGATTCTGTTGCCAATATTTTTACTACCATTGTGGATTATGTAGTCGGACTGTTTCAGCTTCTTTTAAACTTGGTCAAGTTGGTATTTAAGGCACAGGCTTTCTTAATTGCAATCGTTGGGCAGCTTCCCCCGTTCCTGCTTGGCTTTTTTCTGGTATTTGTGGCACTGGCAATTTTGTTTCAGATTTTAAATAAGGGGTCGTGATATTATGCTTGCTTCTTTTCTGGATTTTGTGATATCTGTTTTCACAATGATTATATCCATTTTCCGGTATACAGATTTAGGCGGTTTTACGGTTGAGACAATATTGGTTTCTATTATGATTTTGTCTCTGGTTGTCCGTACAGTGATAGTTAAAATGAGGTGTTGCATGAAAAAACAGTTTCAGTTATTGGCTCCTCTCCTGCTTTCTCTTCTGGTTACGCATCCGGCCTACGCTTATCTGGCTACTCCGTCAGATGCTGAAATTCTGGATGAGATACCGTTGGAGAATGATTTATTGTCAGAAGAGCCTTTAGAAAATGGGGGTTCAAATGATGTTTTACTTATGGAAATACTCAGCTATGTACAGTCTATTGATAGTAGCTTGCTTAATAGCAATGTTGCTACTCCATCGAATGCCGGTAGTCTGGATCCAGCGGAGACTGATGGTGATGCTCCGGTTGAAACAACTTATTTTTCTTATGATGCCATACCGCTTGCGCAAGGTAGTTCGGATAATTATGTCAATGTCTTACGTTTTGATATTATTGTGGATGGGACTTCTTATATATGTCTTTTCCCGCCTGAGTATATAGATTCGCTTTATGTGGATGCAAATAACAGGCTATGGAATATGTCCACGAAAACGGTACAAGGGAGGATTGTAGATGAAAATTTCAATCCGTATGCGACTACAGGCAAGCTTGTCTATCTTACTCCTTGTCTTGGCAATAATTTTTCTTCTATCCGCGAGTATGGTTCTCCTAATTACCTGCGGGAATATTATTGGAATGGTTCTCGATACACATATACAGATACATACGCTGAAATAGTAGTTGATAAATATTATCATACTTATTTCGTATCTGATTTCTGGAATTATATATTCCTGTTTTTACTCGGAGGAGGTGTGCTGCTGTTATGGTTGCGAACTTACAAGCGTTATTAGGTATAACAGTTCCGGTGCAGTTTGAGCCTGTTTTGACCGTTGCTGCTCTTCTGTTTATCCTGTTTATTGTTTCTTTCTTTGCGGAAATGTTAAAGCTGATTATTTTAAGGCGGTGATTGTTTGAGTAAGATTTTTGAGATAATGTCTCAGATTGTAAATGAGGGTTTATTCCCCTGTTTAAAGCTCTATATTGATTTCCTGCTTGGTGATGGTCTGCTCCTTGGCCTTGGTATCATTTTCTTACCGGTTGCCGGTAGGGTGATATATCTTTTTAAAAAAATATTTAATTAGGAGGTGTTTCTATGTCAATGAAAATCAGAAATTGTGTGAAGCGTTATGGCTATGTGCCTATGACATGTGGTGTAACTGCTCTGGCTGCTTTCCCGTCTTATGCTGCTGGCGAAACCTTAACCGGAACACTTAGTATCTTTACTGAGGTTTTCCAATGGTTTTTGACACAGGGTGCAAGCCTGCTTACATGGATGCTGGATAAGCCTATTATTTTGCTTTCCCTGTCTATCTTCTTCGTTGGTGCTGTTGTTGGTATGCTCTCACGCATTTACAATGCATTTTAAGGAGGTGCTTCTATGAAATTTATGAACGCTGCAAGAAAATATGCTGTTGTTCCTATGTCGGTTGGTACGTCCTGCCTGATGGCTGCTCCCGCATTTGCTGAGGTAGTGCCGGGTGAAACCGCTACCCTTACGGATACTCTGACAACATTTTCCAGTGTGTTTGCCTGGTTCCTGGAACGTGGCGGAGAGTTGCTTTCTTGGATGCTGGATAAGCCTATTATCTTACTTGCTTTATCTATTTTTTTTGTTGGTGCTGTTGTTGGTATGCTCTCACGCATTTACAATGCATTTTAACTGCCCGGCCCCCTCCGGGGGGCCTCCTCGCAAGGAGGTTTTCAGATGTTGGATTATGTAAAATTATTTTGGGATTTTTTCTTTTTCCCGATTCTGAATTATGAAACCTTTGATTTTATGGCTGTAGTTGCCCTCTGTCTGATTGTTTATGCGGTTTATCGCTTTACGCTGGAGGTGCTTACATGCTTTATGTAATATGGGCTGTCCTGATGGCCTTTGTCCTTTTTGTTGGTTATCATCTGATTAAATATAGAAATCCGTATAAGCTTTATATGGTTTTTGGAAAGAAAGGCTCCGGCAAAACTACCCTTATGACGAAACTCGCCTTACAAGCACAAAAGAAAGGTTGGCGCGTATATTGTGACAGGGAGATTCCCGGCTGCTATCTTTTTGATACGAAAGATTTTGGTAAAATCTGCTTTCCTCCAAACTCGCTGGTACTCATTGATGAAGTCGGCCTTGTCTGGGACAATCGGAATTTCAAGTCATTCCCGGAGCATGTGAAGGTGTATTTTAAGTACCAACGCCAGTACCGGAACAAGGTTTACCTGTTCAGTCAGTCGTTTGATGTAGATAAGAAAATAAGAGATTTAACAGACCATTTATATATAGTGCAGAATATGTTTAACTTCCTTTCTGTTGCCAGACGGGTGACAAAAAGGATTGTTGTTGTCCATGCGGATAAGTCCGCACAGGGAGAAAGCAAGATAGTTGATGATTATAATATTGATTCTATACTGGTTGCCCCTTTTGGTGGTGTCCGGATTACTTACATTCCTAAGTATGTAAAATATTTCAAAAGCTTTGATCCTCCGGCGCTGCCAGATTTTACTGGGGAACCGCTTCCTACAATTGATATGCTGCACCCGGAAAAGATGCTTTCCTTTGACTGGGAAAAGTACGGTTTAAAACTGAAAGAAGAAAAAGTGAATGTGCGTGATGTCTTAAAGAAATGGAGAAGAAAGTAATATCTTCGATGCTCTTGCATCTGCTTCCAGCAGCTCCTCCAGCAGCTCCGGCCCCGGTGCTATGCACCCGGCCGGCAGGCTGCCCTGTTTACTGCTCCTCTTCTATTTTGATTTCGCCGTGTTCAAGTTCATATAATTGTATATGTTTATCAATTATCATGAGTAGCTCGTCATTTAGTTTTCTGTGATGGTTTTCTGCTATATATCGTATTTTATAGTTTTGTTCGTCTGACAGCCTTACACCAGTCATTTTCATCTTTGTTGCCATGATTTCTCCTTTTCAACAGTGATAACACTAGTTGACAAGTGATAACACCAATGCTATAATATAAATATAGAAGTGATAACACTTGTTTACACTTTTTATTTTCCAACTTCATTATATCATGCTTCCGTTGCCTGTAGCAATGAGAACTTTTCCAGTTTGGCACAAGTAAAAACCTGCCCTGCGTTGTCCGTTGGTGTGAAAGAAAGGTTCTGGAAAGTAGCAATGAGAACAGGTGCGAAGCATGATTGATGATCCAGTAATTTCCAGTGATGATACTGGCTCCATTTTACTTTTGTTCAAGCGATACCTTTCCGGATTCCATAGGTGAACCGGTGAAAATGTTGGTCTTATTTGCTCAAGGGTGTCGATAGGCTCGCCTGTGCTGGTCAGTCTCGCCCCGGATAGTAAACGGTGGAGTAGATGGAAATGCCTTCACTGGCACTTTGACAATTTTATATGTTAAAGGGCAAAAGGTAAATACAGGATATGTTTAGGCTTTTTTCATATACTCTCTTTGTTTCTGTTGACTTTTTAGATTGGAGGTATTATGAAATTTCGTGTTTTAGGTGTTCAGCAGCAGGATTACGTCAGCAAACGCACCGGAAATCCGGTTAAGGGCGTTACGCTGCACTGCTGTGCAAAAGATGCGCAGGTAGTAGGTGAGGCGGTATATCCGATTTATGTTTCTGACAATATCGGTATACCTGCTGGTATTGTGCCTGGTACGCTTGTAAATGTTGAGTATAATAATCGCGGTTATGTTGCAGGTGTGGAAATTGTTAAATAATTATCAAACCTATCTCCGGGTGCCCTCTGGGCGGAGATGATAGCCCGTCCACGGCTCCCGGTGTACTCTCCGCTCCTTGTCTCTATGATGCAAAAACATCTGGTTTTTCCTTGTTCGCGCTCTTGTAACGCAGGCGAAGCCGGGAGTCGCTAGTATAGTATTACCTAGCGACTTCTGTCGAAAAGCCACCAACAAGCCTTAAATACTGGGCTTGCCAGTCTCGACAGCTACTTGTCGAAAACGTCGAAAGTCGAAAAAGGGGTAAAAATATGGCGGGTGATACACAGTCACGCAAGTGGCAAATAACAATCAACAATCCAGTTGATAAAGGTTTTACGCATGACAAATTAAAAGAAATTCTCGGCTCCATGAAATCAGTTATTTACTGGTGCATGGCTGATGAAATAGGGGAAAACGGTACATACCACACGCACTTATATTTACAAGGTCGCGGTGGTATTCTTTTTTCCACAATCAAAAAGCGGTTTGACGGTGGACATTTTGAAATGGCTAGAGGTACAGCAATGCAAAATAAAGATTATGTTTCAAAGTCCGGTAAATGGGAATCCAGCCGTAAAAAGGAAACCTGTGTACCAGATACCTTTGAAGAATGGGGCGAAATGCCAGTCGAAAGACAAGGTGCAAGAAATGATCTTGCTGATATCTACTCCATGGTAAAGCAAGGGTTGTCAAATTATGAAATCATTGAACAGGTTCCCGATATTATGTTGCAGCTCGATAAACTGGAAGTTGTTCGTCAGACTGTCAGGGATGCTGAATTTTCTGAAAAGTGGCGGGATTTAACAGTTGAATATATCTTCGGTGAAACTGGCACAGGAAAAACTCGTTCCATCATGGACAAGTACAGTTATAAAAATGTATATCGTGCAACAGATTATAAACATCCTTTTGATGGTTATATGGGGCAGGATGTGCTGCTCTTTGAAGAATTCCGTTCTTCACTTCCGTTGGGCGATATGTTGAAATATTTAGATGGTTATCCAGTTGTGCTGCCGTGTCGGTATGCAAATAAACAGGCTTGTTTTACAAAGGTTTATATTTGTACAAATATTCCGCTTTGCAAACAATACCCGGAAATTCAGAAAGATTCATTTGATGATTTCCTTGCTCTCCTGCGCCGGATAAATTTAGTAAAAAAATATTCAAGCGGAGGTATTCAGGTATACAAAGTCAATCCATGTTTAATATCTGATGGTTTTGTTCAGGTGTTTGGTGATGTGA